>Ga0116192_1000268_pt1 | contig 41203 bp, 33 predicted proteins | sample AD_UKC113_MetaG_FD_89876 | JGI IMG/M metagenome (GOLD analysis project Ga0116192, IMG submission 89876) | Active sludge microbial communities of municipal wastewater-treating anaerobic digesters from Hong Kong - AD_UKC113_MetaG | ecosystem: Engineered > Bioreactor > Anaerobic > Digestate...
AATATCCCTGAAAATAATCAAAGCCCAGATCAAGGCATAACTCAAATTCCTCTTTTGTCTCCACCTTCTCAGCCAATAGCTGAACAGGGAGTATCTTTAAAGCATTTACTGTTTCGGGGAATTTATCTTTATTACCTATTAAATCTACCTTTATAATATCTACTATACCAATGAGGGGTTCTATGGGTTTTGTATAGACAAAATCATCAAGGGCAAGGACAAAACCCTTTGATTTTAAAGCCTTGCACATCTCTAAAAGATCATTATTGATCTCTATATCTTCTAAGATTTCGAGGATTATTTTTTCACTGGGCAACAATTCAATATATCCACTTGATATAATCTCTTCATTGACATTTATAAACCCCTTCTTTTTTCCCACTAAATTATTTAGACCCAGGTCGTTGAGAGAATGGATCATGACGGTGGCAGTTGCCTTTGTGTCATCTATAACACCTGCAGACGCAGTATGGCCTCTCCTAAATAGTAGTTCAAAACCAAATATATTTTCCTTTTTATTGAGTATAGGCTGTCTACCTACAAAGACTTTTTCCATATCATCGTGCTTTATTAGATATTTTTTATATCCCTTTGAAATAACCCTGTTTAAAAGATAAACTATATCTTTAAGGATGTAAATATATTTGTTTGAAAAACCCATATAATCTGATAGAATTATTCTTTTCGAATAGGCATGGACAAACACAGGATAAAATTTTTACCCCTTGATTATACATATCCAGGAGAACATGGAGAAAACCTTTTAGAGATTGCCATGAAGGCAGGGGTCTATATAAATGCCTCGTGCGGCGGCAATGGCACATGTGGTAAATGTAAGGTAAGGCTTATAGATGGGCAGGTGGATTCTATTAGACACCCTAAAATAGATGAGTCAGAGTATAATGAAGGGGTAATGCTTGCATGCCAGACAAATATAAAAGGCGATGCTGTATTTGAGATACCCCTTGAATCAAGGGTTGATAGATCCATCTTGAATAGGAAAAAGAGCCATGGGGCATTGAGTGCCGCTGATGTTGCCCAGTCACTAAATTCGGTTGTTCCTGAACTTAGATTATTAAAACTTTATATTGAAATGAGCCCACCTGGTTTAAATGACCAGATGGCCGACGCAGAACGTCTCATAAGAAGGCTAAAAGAAATATTAAGGGATAAAGAAACAAAAGAGATAAATATCGAGCTCAATATAATAAAAAAATTGCCTCATATCCTTCGGGATTCAGATTGGAAGACGACAATAGTGGCATCAGAAACAGATGCAGTATGGAATATCATAGATATACACCGAGGGGATACAACCTCTACATACTATGGGGTTGCCGTTGATGTGGGGACTACTACGGTTTGCTGTAAGCTCATAGATTTAAGAAGTGACAGAGGCATAGAAAACAGGGTAATAGGGGAATCTGCCGATTATAATGCCCAGATAAGTTATGGCGATGATGTAATAACCAGGATTATGTATGCAGGGAAGAAAGGCGGTCTAAAGAGGCTGCAAGAGGCAATTGCTGGGACAATAGATCGTTTAATAGAAGACCTAATCGAAAAGACAGGTGTTGATAGAACATCTATATCTCACTTGGTTGCTGCAGGAAATACCACCATGACGCATCTCCTCCTTGGAGTAGAACCCAGATATATCATGATCTCCCCTTATACACCTGCATTTTTCAACCCTCCTTTTGCAACCACAAAAGATGTGGGGATAAAGGCAGTAGATGATGTGCCTTTATATCTTTTCCCATGTGTGTCTTCCTATGTGGGTGGGGATATAGTGGCAGGTGTTCTCAGTGCGGGTATGGCAGACAAGGAAGAAATAAGCCTTTTTATTGATATAGGGACAAACGGTGAGATAGTCCTTGGAAACAGGGACTGGCTCATGTGTGCATCGTGCTCTGCAGGGCCTGCATTTGAAGGCGGTGGCATAAAAGATGGTATGAGGGCTACTTACGGTGCCATAGAACAGGTGAGGATAAACCAAAATACATATGAACCCATGATTTTGACCATAGGTCATGAAAGACCGTCTGGTATATGTGGTTCAGGTCTTATTGACTGTCTTGCAGAAATGATTCTGGCAGGCATCATAACCCAGAATGGGAGATTCAATAGAGACCTCCCTACAAGGAGGATAAGAGAGGTAGATAATGTATGTGAGTATGTCCTGTGCTATAAAGAAGAGACCAGGATTGGGAGGGATATAACCATAACAGAGATGGATATAGACAATCTTATAAGGGCAAAGGCTGCCATGTTTGCAGGTTGTAAGGTCCTTTTGGATAGCGTGGGTCTGTCTTTTTTTGACCTGCATAATATTATCATAGCAGGTGGATTTGGACATTATATAGACCCCATAAAGGCACAGATAATAGGTCTTCTTCCTGAGTTGCCTTCTGAAAGGTTTAAATTCATAGGAAATTCATCCCTTCACGGCGCATGTCTCTATATGCTTTCAAAGAGATATGTGTCTCAGGCTGTAAGGATTGCAGGGATGATGACCAATATAGAGCTTGCCAACAACAATAGGTTTATGGATGAGTTTGTGGCAGCCATGTTTCTCCCTCATACAGATGAAAGGCTCTTTCCAGAGACCATGAAAAATCATTGGCAGAAAAATAATTTCAATAATGAAGACTAATTTTTGCCCATAGTCTTAATTTATGTTTTTCCGTATTTTAAAGAAACCTTAAGGAGTTTTATAGATGTTTGAGATCATAGCCGTTGCAGGAAAAGGCGGTGTAGGCAAGACAACAGTGGCTGCCATGCTTATCCGTTATCTTATTGAAGAGGTCAAAGTATCACCTATTCTTGCTGTGGATGCCGACCCTAACTCGAATCTCAACGAACTGCTCGGTGTGGAGGTCAATTCCACCATAGGTGAGGCAAGGGAACTTATAAAGAAGGATGTCCCTCCCGGCATGACCAAGGATGTATGGTTAGAGTATAAAATCCATCAGGCAATAATAGAGGGAAACGGGTTTGATTTAATCGTCATGGGTAGGTCAGAAGGCCCGGGTTGCTATTGTGCTGTCAACAGTCTTGCAAAACAGTCTATAGAGATGTTAAAAAAGAATTATAGATATATTGTTGTGGATAATGAAGCAGGGATGGAGCACATGAGTCGTCTTGTAACCCAGGATGTGAATTATATGTTTGTTGTGTCAGACCCTACACCAAGGGGGTTTATGACTGCCAGAAGGATCATGAAGTTGATAGATGAATTAAAGCTAAATATAAAAAATATCTGCGTTATTGCCAACAGGGCAAAAGATGGTGAAGAGGAAGGTGTTTTATATGAAGGGGAAAAAAGGGGCACACATATAGACGGTATAATAAGGGATGACTATATCCTTGCCAGAGGCGACTCTGAAGGGGAAGACATATTCAGGCTTGATAGGTCCTCTAATGCCCTGATGGATGCCTATAAAATATTTGAAAAGATTATCATCAAACCCCATAGGAACAATTTAGGAGGTACTTAGATGTCGGCAAGGATAATAAAAGGCACCGAAGTGGCGTCACAGATCAGGGAGGAGATAAGGGCTGAGGCAGAGGTGCTAAAATCTACCAGAGGGATAACACCAGGGCTTGTGACAATAATTGTGGGCAATAATCCTGCATCTGTGAGCTATGTAACTGCCAAACAAAAGACTGCAAAGGAACTGGGATTCTATTCTATCCAAGAGAATTGCCCTGAGGATATAACAGAGGCAGAACTTCTATCACTCATAGATAAATATAACAAAGACCCCCTTATACATGGGATACTCGTTCAATTGCCTTTGCCGAGACTCATAAACGAGACAAAGGTGTTATATGCCATAGACCCTGACAAGGATGTGGATGGTTTTCATCCTGTAAATATGGGCAGACTCATGATCGGTGAGGCACTATTTTATCCATGCACACCTTATGGTATCCAGCAGTTGCTTGTAAGAAGCCATATAAATATAGATGGAGCCGAAGTGGTGGTGGTGGGTAGAAGCAATATAGTAGGCAAGCCCATTGCCATGATGTTGTGCCAGAAGGCTCAATACGCCAATGCCACTGTGACCATATGTCACACAGGGACAAAAGACCTGACATCACATACAAGGCGTGCAGATATCCTTATAGTGGCCGCAGGCAGACCAAGGGCAATTACAGCAGAAATGGTGAAAGAAGGTGCTGTGGTTATAGATGTAGGCGTGAACAGGATAGGCCAAACCCCTGAAGGAAAGGCAAGGTTATGCGGAGATGTGGATTTTGAAGGCGTCAAAGAAAAGGCATCTGCCATTACACCTGTTCCCGGTGGTGTAGGTCCCATGACCATAACCATGCTCATGCTAAATACCCTAAGGGCTGCCGAGTTAAAATAAAATTGAATGTGAGGTTTTATATGGCTGATTATAGATGTGAGGAAAAAGAGGACTTTGATAGAAGAAAAATAGATGTCTCTGAAGAGACCTTTGATAAGGGTAAAACATATACAAGGTATGACTGGACTGCAAAGCTTGTGACAAAGGAAGATAAAATTAAGTATTTGAAGACAGCACTTCGTTATTGGTATAGTAATGAATGGTATGGCAGTGAAAAATCAAGATAGGAGGATAAATGGCTTTTGATATCCCTAAGATAAAATATACAGGAAAAATAAAAGAGGTAACTATTGGGACAGGTGAGAAGGCTATAAAGATAGGTGGTGAGAGTTGTTATCCCTTTTATACATTTGAGGGAGAGATGCCCAATCCTCCTAAGGTTGCCTTTGAAGTATGGGACATGAAGCCCGATGACTGGCAGGACTGGGCCATTGAGCCCTTCAGGGATGTTGTCCATGACCCTGTCCTATGGGCAAGAAAATGCATAGATATATACGGTGCAGAGATGATAGCCCTACAGTTAAAAAGCGCTGATCCCAATGGTTTAGACAGGGATGTGGAGGATGTGGTATCAGTGGTTAAAAAGGTGGTAGATGCCATAGATTGTCCTTTGATAGTATGGGGGACATCCAATGATGATAAGGATGCAGTGCTTTTAAAAAGGGTGGCAGAGGTATGCGAAGGAAAAAACATTGCCCTGGGGCCTGTATCTGAAAAGAATTATAAACAGATAGGTGCAGTGGCAATAGGCTATAACCACGTAGTTATGGCATCTACTCCCATCGATGTAAATCTGGCAAAACAGTTGAATATCCTTCTGGGCAATCTTGGGGTTCAAGATAACAGGATCATGATTGACCCTACAACGGGGAGTTTGGGTTATGGCCTTGAATATACATATTCTGTCATGGAGAGAGATAGGATGGCAGCCCTTACCCAGGAGGATATAAAGCTACAGTCTCCAATTATATGCAATGTTGCCCAGGAGGTCTGGAAGACCAAGGAAACAAGGCAGACAAGAGAAGACGATCCAAGGCTCGGAGATGAGATAAAGAGATCCATCCTTATGGAAGCTGTGACAGCTATGACCTTGCTTATGGCAGGCGCAGATATAGTGATATTGAGACACCCTGATAGTGCCAGATTGATAAAAGATATGATAAACGAGCTTCTGGAAAGATAAAGGAGACCCTATGTCTGAAGAGGTGATAAAAAGTGTAGACAGGGCAACAAATGAGATAATAATAAAGGCAGAAAAGGAAGGCATTAATAATGTTTTTTCCCGTGCCATAGAAATAAAGCCCTGTCCCATAGGAGTTGAAGAGAGTTGTTGTAAGATATGTGCCATGGGCCCATGCAGATTACCCCGGACAAAAAAATATAGCCCTGAAAAAAGGGTAGGGGTATGTGGTGCCACAATCGATACCATTGTGGCGAGGAATTTTGCAAGAAAAATCGCTTCAGGTGTGGCAGCCCATTCTGACCATGCCAGGGAGGTGGCAGAGACATTCTTGAAAACAGCCAAAGGAGAGACACAGGGTTTTACCATAAAGGATGAGATAAAACTTCTGGCAGTTGCCCTTGATTTTGGCATAGAGGTAGAAGGTAGAGATACAAAAGATATTGCCATTGAATTGGGAGAAAAGGTATTGGCAGAGTTTGGCAAACAAAATGGACAGCTTGTATATATTAAAAAGTCACCTTCTAAAAGACAGGAGATATGGGAAAGATATGGCGTTATACCGAGGGGTATAGATAGAGAGGTAGTGGAGGTAATGCACAGAACACATATGGGAGTAGACCAGGACTATAAACACCTGATTCAACAGGCAACAAGGTGTGCCCTTGCAGATGGCTGGGGTGGTTCTATGATATCCACAGACCTCCAGGATATCATGTTTGGAACACCTGTCCCTGTTATGGGCAATATAAACCTTGGTGTTTTAAAGGCAGACGAGGTAAATATAATTGTTCATGGCCACGAACCCTTATTGCCTGAACTTCTGGTGGTAGCAAGCAGAGAGCCTGATATAAAAAGATTATGCGAAAATGTGGGTGCCAAAGGTATCAATCTTGCTGGTATGTGTTGTTCTGCCAATGAGGTCCTTATGAGACACGGAATCCCCTGTGCAGGAAATTTTCTACAGCAGGAATTGGCTATCATAACCGGGGCAGTGGAACTCATGACCGTGGATGTCCAGTGCGAGATGCAAGGTCTTAAAAATGTGGCAGAGTGTTTTCATACAAAGCTCATCACCACTTCTGATAGGGCAAAGATAGAAGGGGCAGAGCATATAGAATTTCACCCTGAAGATGGTCTTGATACAGCAAGAAAGATTTTGAGAATTGCCATAGAGAACTATCCTAATAGAAGGCATGCCATCTATATACCCCAGTATAAACAGGATACCATAGTTGGTTTCAGCCATGAGACCATAAACTATCTTTTAGGGGGTATCTTCAGGGCAAGCTACAGGCCTTTAAATGATAATATAATAAACGGCAGGATAAGAGGTGTAGCCGGTGTGGTAGGTTGCAATAATGTGAGAACAACCCATGATTCAGGCCATCTCATTATGATAAAAGAACTTATAAAAAATGATGTCCTTGTCCTTACCACAGGATGTGCTGCCATGGCATGCGGTAAGGCAGGACTTTTAATACCAGAGGCAGCAAAGGAATATGCAGGTTCAGGACTTGCAGAGGTCTGTGAGGCAGTAGGTATTCCTCCTGTCCTTCATATGGGCTCATGCGTGGACAATTCCAGGATCCTTATGGCTGCCACTGCCATGGTAAAAGAAGGTGGGCTTGGCAATGATATAAGCGACCTCCCTGCTGCAGGAGCAGCCCCTGAATGGATGAGCGAAAAGGCCCTTGCCATAGGACACTATTTTGTGGCATCGGGGATTTTTACCGTATTTGGGATTACCTGGCCTACCTTAGGAAGCGATAAGGTCACAGAATATCTTTTCAAGGATTTTGAAAGTATGTTTAAGGGTATGTGGGCATATGAAGCTGACCCTTTAAAGGCTGCTCAGATGATGATTGAACATATAGATAAAAAAAGAAAGGCATTAGGGATAGACAAGGCAAGGGAGAGGGTGCTTTTTGATATGGATATGAGAAGGGCGCTGGGATAGTAAGGAGGCCAAATGTCTAAAATAATTGCATCCGCAGCCATAAGGGGAGCCCATAATATATTTGCAAAGTCAAAGGAAGCCTATAAGGAGGCCCTTGATAGATATGGTCCTGAACAGGAGATAGGTTTCCCCAATACTGCCTATTATCTCCCTATTATATATGCCATTACAGGCATTGCTGTATCCAAGTTAAAGGATGTAGAGAAGGTCATGGAGATATGTTCAAGACTCATTCCTCCACTTGTAAATGAAAGGACGCCCTTACCCTATCTTGCCCCTGCCCTTGATGCAGGTATGGCAACCCTCTTTGCAGAGGAAATAATAGAGGCAATAAGATATCTTAATGAACCGGATTTTTACCTTGCCAATAGTGAAGACATAGACCCTTTAAATGGTAAAATCTGGCTTGGTGCAGCCAATGATGTGATATTCAGGAAAAGGGGTGTAGAGTTTGTTGATGGCACTGCACCTGGATTTGCAGCTATTGTAGGTGCTGTCCCTGATAAAGAGACTGCATCAAAGATTGCCTTGGAGCTTCAAGAGAAAAACCTATATGTATTTATGTGTGGAGAGAACAAAGGAGATAGGTTTGCCCAGCAACTTATTGAGGCCGGTGTCCAGATAGGCTGGCCTACAAGGCTTGTGCCTTTTGGACCCCAAATATCGGCTGCAGTATTTGCCATAGGTTTTGCCTGCAGAGTTGCCATGGCTTTCGGTGGCATTAAGCCAGGGGATTTTAGAAAGAATCTAATCTACAATAAAGATAGGACATATGCCTTTGTCCTTGCTTTGGGCCATGTGACAGATGAGTGGTATGCCAATGCAGCAGGTGCAATAAACTGGGGATTTCCCACTATTGCAGATACCCCTATACCTCAGGTCCTCCCCACAGGTATATGCACATACGAGCATGTGGTATCCCATATCCCCCATGACCAGATAGTTCAGAAGGCAGTAGAGGTAAGAGGGCTCAAGGTTCAGGTATCAAAAGTGCCTATCCCTGTATCATATGGACCTGCCTTTGAAGGAGAGAGGGTTAGAGGGGATGAAATATATCTTGAGATGGGAGGAGGGAGGACCATAGCAGTCGAATGGACCACATCCCGTAGGATGGATGAGGTAGAAGACGGAAGGATAGAGATAATAGGAAAGGATGTCACTAATGTAGAGCCGGGTTCAAGGCTCCACTTTGCCATGGTGGCAGAGGTGGCAGGGAGGAATTTTCAGGAGGATTTTGAGCCTATACTGGAGAGGCAAAATCACCATCTCATCAACCAGGCACAAGGTATTATGCATATAGGTCAGCGTGATATTGCGTGGATCCGTATTTCTAAACAGGCAGTGGAAAAAGGTTTTAGGCTCGAGCATATAGGAAAGATTATCCATGCAAAGTATCATCAAGAATTTGGCGCCATATTCGATAAGGTTCAGATAAAGATATACACCGATGAAGAGAGGGTAAGAGAGATATTAGAGCAGGCAAGGGCAGCATATGCCTACAGAGATGCAAGGATAGAAGGTATGACCGATGAGAGCGTAGATACCTTTTATTCGTGCATATTATGTCAGTCTTTTGCGCCAAGTCATGTATGTATTGTAAGCCCTGAGAGGACAGGTTTATGTGGTGCATATAACTGGCTTGATTGCAGGGCTGCCTATGAAATAAATCCAGATGGTCCAAATCAACCTGTCAAGAAAGGGGAGTGTATAGATGAGAGATACGGCCAGTTTAAGGGCTGTAATGAGTATGTAAGTAAGGCATCGAGACAGAAGATAGAGAGTGTAAGTTTCTATAGCCTTATGGTAGATCCTATGACAACCTGCGGTTGTTGTGAGTGCATTGCTGCTATTCTGCCTATGTGTAATGGTATAATGACGGTAGATAGAGATTTCAATGATATGACTCCTTGTGGTATGAAATTTACGACCCTTGCAGGCACAATAGGAGGAGGCGCTCAGACACCTGGTTTTTTAGGACACAGTAAATACAACATCACCCAGAGAAAGTTTTTAATAGGGGATGGAGGTCTTTTAAGGCTTGTGTGGATGCCTAAAAGATTAAAAGAAGAACTAAAAGATAGACTTCAAAAAAGGGCAGAGGAATTGGGGATTCCTAACCTGATTGATATGATAGCAGATGAGACAGTGGCAAAAACAGAAGAGGAGGTCCTTGAATACATTACAGAAAAAGGCCACCCATGTCTGACCCTTGAACCACTTTTATAAAACCTTTTTATTAAACTCAAATAATTTAGGGCATTAAACCCTATTAGACCTTTGCTATAGTTTGCAAAAATTTCCAATGATTTGCCCAGATCCCCTTTAAGTTAGTTCATCTGTCTGATGATCACAGAGTTCCATAACAAGCATACGTGGCAATGGAATAAATCTTTTTCAACAGAGTGGTGGGGAGGAAACAGTTATGTCAATGCCATTCGCCGATCAAGATGAAAGGCGCCCAGAAAAAGGGATGACCGTTATATATTTCGTCCCTACCTTCTTTTGAGATGATCTGTATCCCTCGTTCCTGGGTGATGCCCTTGTTTCCTTTGAGAAGGCTAATCTTTGCCAGTCTTAGGGCCTCACCTTTGGACATACCATTTTTAAAGAGACCTGTGCGAGGGACTTTAAAATCAAATAGCTCTATCCCTGGAACAGCCACAAAAGAGATATCTGGATCACTCAACTTTATCTGGCGGTTGTATTCTTCTAAAATTACTACATGGGAAAAGATAGAGGACATCATTTGATAAAAGGCGAGACTCGTGTTTCTACCGATTGAGATATTTCCTTCATAATTAGCGAGCTTTCCAATACCGTGCTGCTCGATTTGGTAGTTATAATCTCTAAATCTTTGAGGAAGAAACAGCCCAATGCCTGCCTGAATCTTTTCTTTATGCTGAATACTAAATTTTGGTTCAATGGATATTTCCCTGAAATTAACCGTGGTCATGCTTTTGCTGCAACCGGTAAAGAATAGCGAAATCATTATAAGAATATTGATTGTCCATTTCATCATGATGAAAATCTTATAACCTTTAATCTATAAATTTCGCATTTTTTAAAACATATCACGATAAAGCAAGCTTTTTGCTATCTGATTTAGTTATCTTTTTACATAAACAGGTTTAGCTCCCTTATGAAACAACCACCTTATTATTTCAAGATAAATTTATGTTTACAGCGGTTACATTCTACTGTATCACCTTTCTTTTTACCCCCATAACGTTGCATATTACCGCATCTTGGACATTTTTTATATATATGGAGTAGGGTTGCAATGGCTGCCACAACATGAATCATTTTATATAATACTACAAATATGAGATCTTTGCAAAACATAGCAGGGGTCTAAAAGCATAAATAGCTTTTTTGATAAGGTAACCATTATACAGGAGACCCTGAGTTTAAACAACTCGAAAAAGCGGTAGATATGGGGTGTATGTAGGATTAGTGAAAAAGTAAATCATTTTTCTATAAAAAATTGTTCAGCTCTGCAGCCCTAAAAATATCTATTGTATTGTTCATATAGATAATGATATTATTTAAAATTAAGCCGATGGGTCTTTATAAGTTTTCAGCTAATTTTAAATCTAAAAGGGTGGGTTAACGCATGTTAAAAAAGATACCGCAATTAGTAATTATAATAATAATTTTATTGATTACGCTTTTAATGACACATCATGTTTTTGCTGATGTGAATCTTGCACTGGGCAAGCCGGCCCAGCAGTCAAGCACCGATTATGGTGGTGATGCTAAAAGGGCTGTTGATGGAAACAACAATGGAAATTACTGGGCAAATTCTGTATCTCATACAAAGAATGAACTGGCATGGTGGCAGGTAGACCTCGGCTCAATTCATCAAATCCGTAATATCCGAATATGGAATAGAACAGATTGTTGTGGTGAGCGTTTGAGCAATTTTTACTTATTGGTATCAGAAACACCTTTTCAATCCAATAATCTGCAGTCTATCTTAAGACAAGCAGGGATATGGCATTATTATCATAACGGTATAGCAGGACGCACAACAGATATAAAAGTGAACCATCCAGGAAGATATGTAAGGGTGCAATTGACATCACCCAACTGGCTCCAACTGGCAGAAGTGGAGGTCTTTGGGGGAGGCGAAGTTTCCAGACCACCTCAATATGCTGACCTTACAGGTGTCTGGCGTTGTAACGATGGAGGAAAATACTATATCCGACAACTGGGAAATGAGATATGGTGGTTTGGTGAGAATTCTTCCACAGAACCCACGTGGTCAAATGTGGCCTACGGTAATATATTAGGTAATACCATAAGGCTTAAATGGTCTGATGTCCCAAAGGGTAGGATTATGAACAGCGGTATGATGGTTCTTGAAATCATATCTTCTTCAAAGATGGTGGCAAAAGAGAAGACAGGAGGATTCGGTGGCTCTGAATGGACAAGAGAAGGTGCAGTGGGCGGTAATGAAGTAAAACCACCTTTTGAGTCTCCAACAGGAAGGGAATATACATCCAGGCCTTATGGACAAACTCCTCATGATTCGAAGGTAATATTTGATAATGGTAATATTTATGCGGTTTATAATAATCCAACAAGGCAGACTACCTTTACCATCCATCAACCCCATATGATAACCAAGATTGTAAACTATCATTGGAACAATGCAAGGGGTGTAAATCCAGGAAATATATCACTTAGAGATAGCTATGGGAGGACATATGGCCCATGGCAGGCTCAAGGCTCGCCAGGTCAGGGAGGCGTGCCCAATGCATACTGGACTGTTTATCCAAACATGGTTATCCCTGCAGGAACTTATACGGTCATAGATTCCGACCCCTACACATGGGCTCAAAATTCAGGGTCGCAGGGGAGTGGGATGAGCAAGATTGAGGGTTATGCAACTAATAGATATTGATATTAGAAATAATACCCTAAAAGATACTTAAAAATCAGGAGGATATTATGGGATATGGTATAAGATATATAAGTGCCTTATTTGCCATATTTTTTATTTTATCCTTTAGTTTTCCTTTGCTTGGAGGAGAAGGCGTGACTCCGGCAACTATGGAAAATTATAAAAAGGTTAAGGAGCTTGTAGAAAAGCTCCCACAAACAAAAGCTGCAAAATATGCAAAAGAAATAATAGAATCTGCAAACAAAAGTATTGCCAAGGCGCAGGAAGGTCTTAAGGCAGGTGATGAAAGGATTACCAAGCAGGCGGTTGAATTGGCAGGCGTTCAAGTAACCCTTGCAAACGTGCTTTCTGATGAAAGGGAATCGGCAGAAAGGACAGAGGCTGTAAGAAAGGAGCTTACAAGAGAAGAGGCAAGACTCGCCAACATATTGGAGGGGAAAGGAGATTCTAAATGAATATAAAATGGTCTCTATTAATATTTTTTGCCTTTGCCTTTATCTTTAGAGTAGCCTTTGCACAGGATGATGAATTGCCTGATTATCTTAGAAAGGCACAAAATGCCGTTAACAAGGTGACTGAAAAGGTATCTGGAACAAAGCAGTTTACAGATGACGTACTTGCTGCACAGAATTATTTGAAACTCGCTGAGACCGAATACAGGAAAAATCTTGGATGGACAGGCGCCCTTAAACAAGAGGCAATTCCAAACGTAAGACATTATTCTAATATGGCTGAATTAACTTCAATGATTGTCCTGTCGAAATTAGAAAAGATAAGGCTCGATAATGAAAGAAACCAGTTAGAAAATTCCATAGAGGTTGTCCGTTCCAGGATTAAGGTATTTGATAATAAAAATCTTGAGATCTCAAAGCTTAAATCAGAGATTGCCTCTCTTAATGCCTCGATATTACAAAAGGGAGTAGAGGCATCGGAGTTATCAAAAAAGGTCGCTGCTTTGAGTGGGGACTTAAATTCTCTCAGGAAAGAAATAGAAAACCTTGATGTTGAAAATAAAAGGTTAAAGGCTGATATCGAGTCTATGAAAGGTCAGACCACAAAAGATATCCATCAATTACAAACAAAGCTTACTTTAGCAGAGAAGGACAGAGCCCTTCTCGAAGAGATCTCAAAGACTGTGGCGCTCTCTAAGGTGTCCTCTGATAGTTTTTCAATGATTATCCCGAGACGGCTTCTTATTAAACAAGGCTCTAAAGGAGTAGTTCTTGCACCTAATGCTGATATGATCCTCGAAAGTATTGCAAAGATTATGAAAGAGTTTGCTGAATATAAAGTATATATTAAGGTTTATGGATTCGGCACCCCTGCCAAACAGGAGGACGCCAAGGCAACAGGGTTGATGGCAAAGGCAATAAAAGATTATTTTGTGGATAAAGCCAAAATAAATCCAGAATCCATAGAGGCAACAGGTATAGGATCTTCTCAACCTTTATTCTCAAAAGAGATGGCTGAGATGAATAAAAGGGTGGAGATTTTGTTCAAAAAACCATGAATTAGCTTTAATGGAGTTTATTTATTGTAAGAAAACAAATAATTGAAATATTTTGATGTTTTTTTAAGAAGGCTTGTAGCTCTTTGAACATATATCTAAGAATCCAAGACCTTTGAATAGTTACCCATATCCAACCCAGTTTATTTAGCTTATTATTTTTTAATTCCCGTTGAAAGTTTAATAATATTGTTGTATTATCAAGACAGGAGGATTGAGGATGAATAAAAGATCCAAAATAATAATAAGTCTTGTGTTTATTTCTATCTTTATCTTTGGTTTTATGGTAGGTGCCCATGGAAAAAGGGCTTTCGTTCCTGCAGATTCTAAGGAGATATATGAATATCTTAAGACATTTTCAGATGTTATAGACCTTGTGAAGAAAAACTATGTGGAAGAGGTAAAAGACAAGGATATTATTTATGCTGCCATAAGAGGTATGTTAGAATCCCTTGACCCACATTCCTCATTCCTCACGCCTGAGATGTATAAGGATATGCAGACCGAGACAAAAGGTGAATTTGGAGGGATAGGCATAGAGATAACAATAAAAGATGGGTTTCCAACTGTGATAACACCTATAGAAGATACCCCAGCATTTAAAGCAGGATTAAAGACAGGCGACAACATCATAAAGATTGATGGAAAGATAACAAAAAATATGAGCCTCATAGATGTTGTAAAACTTATAAGGGGACAAAAAGGCAAGCCTGTTGTTCTTACAATAATGAGAGAGGGTTTCACAACACCTAAGGATTTTACCATTATAAGAGATGTTATTGTGGCAAAAAGTGTTAAGTTCAGGATGTTGGATAATGAATTCGGATATATAAGGATAACTCAATTTCAGGAGAAGACAACCAAAGACCTTGATAATGCTTTATTAGAACTGGTAAAGATGAATAAAGACAAACCATTAAAAGGACTTGTCCTTGACCTAAGAAACGATCCAGGCGGTCTACTTGAGCAGGCAGTAGAGGTTTCTGATAAGTTTTTAAAGGAAGGTTTGATTGTTTATATAGAGGGCAGAAAGAAAGATGACAAGATGAGTTTTCATGCTGAAAAGAAGAAAAATGATTATGATGGACCCCTTGTAGTCCTTGTAAATGAAGGCAGTGCCAGTGCATCAGAGATTGTTGCAGGTGCGCTTCAGGATCATAGGAGGGCTATCATTATAGGCCAGAAGACCTTTGGTAAGGGCTCTGTGCAGACTATCCTTCCCCTTGGTGACGGTTCAGCATTAAAATTAACAACAGCAAGGTATTTTACACCTAAAGGACGCTCCATTCAGGCTGAAGGTATTACACCTGATATCTTAGTGGATAATAATATGGTCAAAGTTAAAGAAAAAGGTATGCCTTTAAAAGAGAAGGACCTGGAGAGACACATAGAAGTAGATAAAAACAAGAAAAAACCAGAAGATGATGAAAAGAAGATAATTGATGAAAATGACCTTCAGTTGTCTATGGCGGTTCAGATATTAAAAAGCTGGGAGGCACTTAGGGGGAAATAAGAAATAAACATATAAACCTAAGTTGAACCTAATTTATATATTTGTTTAAAATTTAAGAATTTGAGTATCTATCTCCATCTTTGATGAATTCTAAGGCTTTTAAGGGTTTTATCAAAAAAAGCCTCTGAAAAAGCTCTATATAAAGATATTATTTTATAACACCTCTATAAAAGAGGGGAATCCATGGATATTATAAACAATATTAATTTCAATAATTTTATCCAGAAGGCTTTTGATTGGCTGTTAACGAGTGGTATACGCATCATTGTTGTTATCTTATTGACATGGATAGCCTTAAAACTCACAAGAAAGTTTATAAAGCATTTCCTTAATTTTCTTACACGACAAAAGGACGATGTAGAATTTCAAAAAAGAACCCAAACCCTTGGAACAATTTTAAGATACATCATCATTATTACTACACTATCTATTGCATCTATAACTGTTTTGAGAGAACTTGGTATCAATATCGGGCCTATCCTTGCTGCAGCAGGTATTGTAGGCTTAGCAGTGGGTTTTGGTGCCCAGAGCCTTGTCAAGGATGTTATAAGCGGTTTTTTTATTATCCTGGAAGACCAGATCAGGGTAGGAGATGTGGTAGAAGTTGGTGGTAAAAGCGGAATTGTGGAAAATATAAATCTAAAAACAACCAAACTGAGGGATATGGCAGGTAATGTCCATTATGTGCCTAACGGCTTAATTCAAGTGGTGACCAATATGACCAAGGAATACTCAAGATATGTCTTCGATATAGGGGTGGCCTATAAAGAGGATGTAGACAGGGTTATAGAGGTAATAAAAGGCATAGATGAGGAGATGAGAAATGACCCTGAATTTAAAGATGATATTATAGAGCCCATAGAAATACTCGGTCTTGATCAGTTTGCAAGCTCTTCTATCATCATAAAGGCAAGGACTACCACAATCCCTATTAAGCAATGGAGGGTTGGCAGGGAGTTTAACAGACGTATAAAGAAAAGATTCGATGAACTCGGCATAGAGATACCTTTTCCTCATATAACCCTTTTTATGGGCACAGACAAAGACGGTAATCAACCACCTATTAAGATAATAAAAACAGAATGACAAAAATGGAGAGCTTTTTATCATTTTTTTGAGGGTTTACATGTATAAACAAATCTGTATTGTGGACATGTTGCATAGTGATATATGCATATCTTATAATAGGCAATACTTTTGTGATGGTCTTTTGGCATGGATATATTTTAAATTTATGTTGATGAGTTATATAAGCATTTTTATTCATTGGAATAATTTGAAAGTTGGCGTAATTCAAAAAATCATATAATGGCACAGGCAATTTCAATAGTGAGTTAGAATAACAGGATGAGTGAATTCTCAACATATTTAATCCCCATATCTCTCTTCATTATACTGATCCTGCAGGTCTTTATCCTTTTTAAGAGAAAACAGGAAGATTCTCCTTACATACGAGAGACTTTAGAAACCATAGAGAGATTAAGTGAACGAACCCAGCGAGCAGTGAGGGATGAGCTAAGCATAAATAGAGAGGAGATGATAAGCTCACAACGTCAGACCAGAGAGGAATTGTCAAATCATCTCAAATCAGTAGGCGATACTTTGAACAATCAACTCATGAATTTTAGCGAATCATCCATAAAAACCATGACAGAGATAGCGTCTCTACAGAAATCACAGCTTGATTTTATGCATGGACAGCTAAATATTCTCACAGAATCCAATGAAAAGAAGATGGAAGGTTTAAGGATTACCATAGAAGCCAAGTTAAAAGAGATGATAGATGATAATGCAAAACATCTTGAACAGATAAGGATTACTGTGGATGAAAAACTCCAGGGGACACTTGAAAAACGTCTCGGCGAATCCTTCAGACAGGTGAGCGAACGCTTAGAACAGGTATATAAAGGATTAGGTGAGATGCAGGCCCTTGCCAGCGGTGTAGGGGACCTAAAAAAGGTGCTTACCAATGTCAAGACAAGGGGGATTTGGGGTGAGATCCAGCTTGGGGTCCTTCTGGAACAGGTGCTTGCCCCTGATCAGTATGGAAAAAATGTGTCTACAAAGGAAGGAGGCGAGAGGGTTGAATTCGCCGTAAAGCTTCCTGGAAGAACAGAAGATAGAGAAGATGTAGTATGGCTCCCTATAGACGCCAAGTTTCCTTTAGAGGATTACCAGCGTCTTATAGATGCCCAGGAAAGAGGAGATACAGAACAGACTGATGCTGCAGGTAGACAGCTTGAATTGAGGATCAGACAATGTGCCTCTGATATATGTAATAAATATATAAATCCCCCTAAAACCACAGATTTTGGAATACTTTTTCTGCCTACTGAAGGTTTATTTGCTGAGGTTATAAGAAGGTCATCCCTTACAGAATATGTGCAGAGGGAGTGCAGGGTAGTAATAGCAGGGCCAACAACACTTTGGTCTATATTAAACAGTCTCCAGATGGGATTTAGAACCCTGGCAATAGAGAGGCGTTCCAGTGAGGTATGGAAGCTTCTCGGTGCAATAAAGACTGAATGGACAAAATACGGTGATATACTCGCCAAGGTTCAGAAAAAACTCCACGAGGCATCAGAGACCATTGATAGCGCTCAGACAAAGACAAGGGTTATTGGAAGAAAATTGAAGGATGTCCAAATGCTGCCAGTAGATGAAGCAAGGGCGGTTCTAAATACTGATGATAACTTGGAATGATTTACACAAGAAATTTCATATATAAAAAAGAGATTCTTTTCAAAGCTCCATATCTTTTAGTCTCTGAACCACCTCTGGTTTCCCTATAACCAATAATTTATCCCCTTTTTGGATTACATTATTTGCTTTAGGTAATTTGATATACTCATCGCCCCTAATAATACCTATTACAGTGGCAGAGTATTTACTTCTAAATCCGATTTCAGCAAAGGATTTACCTGCCATAGGTGAATTGTTAGACACATTTACCTCTGCTGTTGCAAACCTTTTGGGAGATACAGCAGGTTCGTGGTCTTTTATCTCCATAAGCATCTCTTCTGCATGCTTAATACTCGAATGTTCACCAACAATAACAACACGATCTCCAGGGAAGAGCTGAAAATCAGGATTAGGCTCAAGATAGACACGTCCAGCCCTACTAATTGCCACAATAGAAATGCCTGTAAGGTTCCTTAGGTCAGTATCTTTTATTTTAGATCCTGCAAAGATAGATCCTCTTTTCAATCTTATCTCTTTTATTGCAAGGGGCAATTCAATGTCCTTAGGAAATAGATCCATGGCCTCGGTTAGTGAATCAGCTGCCTCTTCTGAGGCGTCTATAAATGGTTTGAGTATTACATGGGCACCGTGGGAGGAATACAATGTTGATTCTTCCTCATTGGTGGCAGTAAGGGCAATCTTACCTTCGTAGCGACGCTCCCTTAAAAGATGCAGAAGCGTCATATTTAGATCCCTATCTCTTATTGTACTTACAATCCATGCAGAGCAGTGGATAGGCAGATTGTCTATAAATTCAGGGTCTCCTACATCACCAAAAATAACAGGTATGCCTTTGGATCGCCATATTTCCAGTGCATGTGGGTCAAAGTCTACACCAGCTATACGTTTTTTTCTCTCCAATAGATGTGTTGCAAGGTTGCTTCCATAATTACCGAGTCCAATAATAAGCATATCTACTTCAGGAACCTGACACATATCTGTTGTTATATTTTCACGATAAGGATGTTTACGCTCAAAAATTTTTAAAAATGGGAAAAGCCATTTGTATAAAGTCCCTGAATAGATAATCATATAACTGGATAGGCAAATTGTTATAATACCTACAAGGGTTACAAGGCTCATCGCCTCTATGTTTATATGGCCGAGGCTTAACCCAAGGGTAGTAAGTATAAGGGAAAACTCACTTATTTGGGCTACAGTTAATCCTGCCATGAATCCTGTGCGGCGTCTATATCCCATAAAACCCATAATAGCCATGACAATAAGCGGATTGCCTATTAGGACAAATAAAGACATATATATGGCATTTGGGATTTGAGGTCCAGCAATGCTTAGATCGATCCTTGAACCGAGGTCAATAAAAAAGAATAATAAAAGGAAATCACGAATACTTACGAGTCTTGCTGCAATCAATTCCCTGTATCCTGTAGAAGCAAGCGAGATGCCTCCAAGAAATGCTCCTACTTCTTTGCTGAATCCGAGATAATCTCCTGTTGCACTTAAAAAAACTGCCCATGCTATAGCAAACAGAACAAGGAGTTCCTGATTGAATGCCAGAAGCTTTGTAAACTTAGGTAAAACAAAACGTATCATAATACCTATCGCAACAAGAAGACCTAAACCTTTAGCCAAAATACCGATTATTTTTATGGTTGCTGAGTCTTGGACACTGATTCCGCCTCCTATGGCAGTCAATATAATCATGGCAAGGATGGCTACTATATCCTGAACTATAAGAAATCCTACCGCGATCCTGCCGTGTAAGGCATCTATCTCTTTTTTATCTGAAAGGAGTTTTACTATAATGATTGTACTTGAGAATGTGAGTGCCACAGATATATAGAGAGAACCTATTATGGAGAAACCCATGGCATATGCAATAAAAAAGCCTAAGATGGTTGTAAATATAATTTGTCCCAGGCCTGTTGCCAATGCCACCGGTCCTGTGGTGCGAATAAGTCTCAAGTCAAGGCGAAGACCTACTACAAAAAGTAGTATAGATATACCTATTTGTGCAAGTAATTCTACCTGTTCATGGCTTTTTATGAGAGAAAACAATGATGGGCCTGAGAGTGCACCTGTTATAAGAAATGCAATGATAAGAGGCTGGCGAAGAACCATGATGATCACGCCGAGTATAGTTGTAAGACCAAGTATGATTGCTATCTCATAAAAGACCTGTTCATACATATTTTGACCGAATCTAAAATTATAAAAACCTTACTAATCTTAACCAGTATGTCATGGAGTCAAAGTTGTGTCAATATAAAACCATATTAGATTTATTCAGAATAATAATAGGTGGGGTTTATAAAAAGATATTACCCATGCCACCGAGACCTTTAATAAAGTACACTATGACATGGGTAGGAGAATTTAGTATTAATTTTTAATCTTTTATGCCTGCAAGACGCTTTGCAGCCTTTTTCTTGCTTTCTATGTCCGTTTCCCTAAAAATGGTTACCCTGTGTGCTTCTGGTGAACCTCCACCGTGGATATCTGATATGGTATCTGCACTTTCAAGGGCAAGCTTCTCTGCAAGCCTATACATTTTTATACGATTTTCTACAGGGACACCCTCTACACCTTTAAGATATTTTTTAAGAAGACCTCCTATCTCAGGGTTTGAAAAATCCCTATCTGAGGGCAGGTCTGCCACAAAACCACCACAAACATCAATCATAAGTCTTATTGCTTCGGCAAGTTCCTTTCCCTCATGGATCTTAGAGGCATTGGCAAGGACAGTATCTATAAAGTAATTCCCTGATGGCTGTTTTTTGCCTTCATAAGACGATGCAAGGCAGCATCCATATAGTGTTTCTGCCCTGTGGATCATATCTATAACCTTTTGTTTTAGGTGACCTGCCTTGGAAGTCCCGTTGTAATCCATTAATGTAAGGGCAGTACCTATCATGCAGTCTATCTTACCGGATTTGCATCCGCCATGGCTCTGTCTGTGGAAGGAGGAGAATTTTATTACCATTTCAGAGGCAAACTCTGTTTCTCCGCACATAAATACTCTGTTCCAGGGGACAAAAACATCATTAAAAATAAGTGTGGGACAGTATTTCGAATAATATATGTTACCTATATCGCATCCATCGATCTCACGCATATCAAGTGTAGACCTGCCAACTACATGTATTAAGCCTTCTGTATCAGATGGAATGGCAAATGATACTGCGTAGTCTTTATCGTTTTTGCTCATTGCCCTTGTAGGGAGGACTATTATCTCATGGGAGGATAAAGAGCCTGTCTGGTGTGCCTTTGCACCTCTTACAACAATACCATCTTCTCTTTTTTCAACAACATGGAGAAACATATCTTTATCAGGTTGCTCATGTGGTGCCAGGGAACGGTCGCCCTTTACATCAGTAACACCAGCATTAGCGGTCAGGTCGTTTTTTTGCATATATTTTAAAAACTCTATGAAATTTTTGTTATAGCTTGTGCCATATTTTTGGTCGATATCATATGTGACAATTGCCAGTGTTGAAAGACAATCAAGACCAGTGCATCTCTGATGGCATGTGGCTACATAATTTGCCACCTTACGATTTATCTTGACCCTGGCAACTAAATCTTCGATGCTTGATGGGGGTAATGTGAACCGATTGACCTCTTCATTTATCAATGGACTTACAGTTACTATAAGGTCTCTGTATTCAGGCATATGTGCCAGTTCATAGGTTGCACCTGTTGCTTCAATTCCTGCCCTTATGCGGGGGTTATCTACTATATTTGTAATACGTTGACCAAACATATATGCCGTAGGTTTTAATGCCCTTAAAGATTCAATATATTCATCTTTTGTCTTTAGTCCCATATTATGTCCTCCTTAAATTTTTTATTAAAAGACGGTGTATTTAAAAATATTGTTGGTTTTGTTCGGCAAGTATCTTTTTTACGCTTGTAAGCACCTGTATTTTAACATTGGTTAGATGGTTTTTTAGGACTCTTTGGGCCCTTTCAAGGCTTCGGAGGGAAACAGCATCAAAAATCTCCTGATGTTCTTGATCCGTTGATGACAGTGATGACATAGGGAAATAATTGCCGCCATATTTGAGAAATAACATATCAAATACATTTTGCAGTAGTCGTATTTGCGTATCTTTACCAGAAAGGGACGCCAGCTTCATATGAAAATCTCTGTTTTTAAACAGTCTTTCCTTTAGATAAAATTCTCTTTCTGCAGATAGGTGTGCCTCAAGGGCTTTTTTAAGCTCTGCAAGTCCTTCTTTTGTTAAACGGTGTATAGTTGCAGGAAGCAGGGATGGTTCTACAAGTTCTCTTAATTCATATAATTCCTCTAATTCTTTAATGCTGAATGGTGTCATGTAAAAGCCTCTATTAGGCTCATGGCTTACAAAACCCTGCAATTCAAGCCATTTTAAAGCCTGCACAATGGGGGTGGGACTTAAATTTAACTTAACGGCAAGGTCACGATAAGCAATCTTCTGTCCAGGTACGATCTCTTTATTATACAGCATACGCCTTATACCATTATAGGCTATTTGACTGCTGTCTTCTTTTTGCTTTTTTGTATCCATATTTCTTATACATTTTAAAAAAATTTAATTAAAAATACAATTAAAAAATGAAAAAAAATTAATTTAAAAATTTGACATATAATTTGTAAAAATTTATAATTGAAAAAAAATTACAAGGTGAATTAAAATGAGATTGCATGAATATGAAGCATTGGATATATTTGAGCAAAACAGGATACCTGTTCCACGTCGTGGTTTGGCAGAGACGGTAGATGATGCCATCCATATCGCCGGTGAGATAGGCTATCCTGTTATGGTAAAGGCGCAGGTTCTTGTAGGAGGCAGGGGTCTTGCAGGTGGTATTAAATCTGCATCCAACCCCGATGAATTAGAAATTGTTGCGGAAGAAATCCTATCATCAGAGATAAAAGGCCTTTCTGTTAGAAAGATATTGGTATGTGAAAAAATTGATATATCTAAAGAACTCTATATGGGAATTACAATCGATGGATATTCAGGACAACCTGTTATCCTTGTAAGCACAGAGGGTGGTGTTCTCATAGAAGAGACGGCAAAGACATCACCAGAGAAGATTGCAGCCATACATATTGACCCATCATTTGGTTATTACCCTTATCAAGCAAGAAAACTTTTAAGGAGACTCGGACTAAATCAACAGCTTATTCAAGCTTGGTCTGATATTATCGGCCAGCTATACAATATATCTGTTCGTTATGAAGCACTTATTGCTGAGATAAACCCCCTTGTTGTCACGGCAAATGGTGGTTTAATTGCCGTAGATGCTGTCCTTGAAATAGATGATTCAGCCCTATCAAGGATACGTCTACCTCTGCCTGACCGAATAGAGAGGATAGAAAATCCACTTGAACGAAGGGGGAGAGAGATAGGTGTTACATATGTTGACCTTGATGGTGATATAGGTCTTATATCTTCAGGGGCAGGGCTTGGTATGGCTTCTATGGATATAATAGGTCAAAAGATGAGACCTGCTAATTTTCTTGAGACTGGAGGAGGTATAACTGCGGATTTATTGTATAAATGCATGGAACTTGTCATGATGAAGTCAAATTTAAGGGCAATATTTATAAATGTCTATGGCGGTATAAATCCTATACATGAAGGTGCAAAAGGTGTGGTGCGTTATATAAAAGAGCATAATCTAAGGATACCTGTTGTTGCAAAGGCACTTGGAAATCGTCAGGAGGAGACTTGGGAGATATTTAGATCAGGCGGTGTCCATGTGGTAACTGAGGCAGCAACTGAAAAGGCGATAGAGATGTTGTATAAGATATTAAACGAACAAAGAGGTTAAATATGGGTATTTTAATAGATGATTCAACGCGTGTTATTGTTCAAGGCATAACAGGTCGTATAGGAAGTATCCAGACACATTGGATGCTTGAATATGGAACAAAGGTTGTAGGGGGTGTAACACCTGGCAAAGGAGGGACAACTGTGGAAGGTGTCCCTGTATTTGATAGTGTTGATGAGGCTGTCAGGGAAACAGGCGCAAATGCATCTGTTTTTTTTGTTCCTGCAGCCTTTGTCCTCGATGCATTCCTTGAAACCATCGATGCAGGTATCAAGCTTATAGTGATTGTTCCAGAACATATACCAGTTAGGGATGTAGTAAAGATGAGGTCATATGCACTTGAAAAGGGTGTATTTGCCTTAGGTCCTACTACACCTGGTATACTTGTGCCAGGTAAGGGCAAAATGGGTATTATGCCTGCATCACTTTTTGCTCCCGGCAGGGTAGGGATTATATCCCGTAGCGGAACACTATCATATGAATTTGCTGGTATTCTATCTGAAAACAAGGTTGGCCAGAGCGCTGTAGTGGGTATGGGTGCAGATCCTGTTGTACTTAGAAATCTTGCAGATATCCTTGAGCTTTTTGAAGAGGATGATGGCACCGACGCAGTTATCATAGTAGGTGAGGTTGGTGGTGAACAAGAGGAAAAGGCAGCAGGTTTTATATCAAGAAAGATGACTAAACCCGTGGCATCTTATATCGCAGGTAGATATTCACCACAGGGTAAGCGCATGGGACACGCAGGGGCTATTATCCGCGGTTCTTCAGGGACAGTAGAGGGAAAACATGAGGCATTGAGGGCAGCAGGAGTAGAGGTGTTAGAAAGTCCTATATATGTTGCCCAGTGGGCAAAAAAACATAAGTTAAGATAATTAAAGTTCATCAATCAGTATTTTTGATTTTAATAACCATTTTAATGTAGGTTCCCTTACCTACCTGTGATGTTATATAGAAAGAATCAGAGAAGTGCTTTAAATTGGATAACCCCATCCCTGCCCCAAACCCCATACGGATAATCTCTTCATCGGCAGTAGAATAACCTTCTTTCATGGCCAATTCTATATTATCTATTCCCTGTCCTTCATCTATTGATTCGATTATAATCTCTTTATGGGAGATCTCAATGGTTATATCTCCTCTAATTGCATAAGAGCATATATTTATCTCTGCCTCGTATGTTATGATTGCTGCCCGACGGACAATATCTTGAGGGAGTTTCATATTCTGAAGAAGGGTCTTTACCTCCTTTGATACATACCCTGCATTCTGGAAGGTCTTACCCTCTATATGGAATGATTTTTTATAGACTGAATCACTATGAAAGGTCACGTTTTTCTGATACCCTTTCTATGCAACCTACTATACCATGGCTATATAATCTGCCAGCGGTTTCAAAGAGAATATATTTTGTCCCAAGAATGGGGATCTTCAATTCCTCTGCAAGGATTATGGTTTCAGGCAATGGCTGTTTCCCCCTCACTATAATAATAGCAGCAATATCAAGGATATCTGATGTCCTTACAACCTGTGGGTTTGTGAGTCCTGTTAACAGCAGACTTCCTGGTTTTGCAAATGCGAGGACGTCACTCATGAGGTCTGCCCCGAATGCAGTTTTCACCTCTTTATCAAGCTGGTCATGACCTACATATACCTCTGCATCAAGAATATCTCTCACCTCTTTTAATGTCACTTTAATCTCCTTTTCTGAATAAGCATTAGTCCAAAAAATTGATATTAAGCTGGTTCCTTAGCTTTTGTTTTTATCCACAAAATCCAAAATATGATCATAAGAATAGCCGAGCCTATGTCAAAAAATATCATACTGAAATTATAGGGAGCAAAGTTTCCGTAAATGATCGTCTCTTTTATATGTCCTATGCCTGCCCCTATCATAAAAAAAAGACCATCCAATCACTATGGCATGCCAAAAACTACCACTTATCCATATGGCAAGAAATCCAAGGAGTGCCCATGCACCATCATGGATACCTACCTCTGTCTCAAAGGGGCTTACCTGCCAACCTATTTTTGGGGCAATCTTTTCAGGAAAAAATACATGACCTATAAAGGCTATGGTGCCTATTATCCCCACTGCAAAGATAATTAGATAAAGCAAAAATAATTCTATCTTTTCATTACGTTTTAATGTATTTTTTTTGATACCTAAATGGATGAGACCTATTATTATCCCCATCAAAAGAATCATTATGAACATAATAGCACCTCAAAAATTTTAGTATCCATGGTATTTAGATTTTTTTTTATTATTTTCCGTCAATCTTAAGTTTAAATACAGGTTCTTTTTTATCCACCTCTTCTTTGGATATACCTGCCATCTTTATCTTGAGCCTTAAATCATTTGGGCTATCTGCATTTGCTATGGCATGGTTATAATCTATTCTTCCGCTTTTATAGAGTTCGAATATATGTTGATCAAAAGTCTGCATACCCTCATTATATGATGCTGCCATAGTCTCTTTTAAAAGCCCAACCTCACCTCTTAGTATAAGGTCTTTGACCCTTGCACTATCAAGCAGTATCTCTATGGCTGCCACCCTTTTCCCATCTACAGTGGGAATGAGCCTCTGGGATATGATTGCCCTTAAGTTGAGAGATAACTGCATATAGATCTGTAGGTGTTTTTCGATGGGGAAGAAGTTCAGGATCCTTTCTATGGCCTGATTGGCATTGTTGGCATGGAGTGTCCCAAGGGCTAAGTGTCCTGTTTCAGCAAATGTTATGGCGTCTTCCATAGTCTCCGTATCCCTGATTTCTCCAATCAAAATCACATCAGGTGCCTGTCTTAGTGTATTTTTTAGGGCATTAAAAAAGGAGTGGGTGTCAAAACCCACTTCCCTTTGTGTTACAACACTCATCTTATGTTGATGGACATATTCAATAGGGTCTTCTATGGTGATTATATGACCCCTTTCATTTGAATTTCTATGGTCTATCATGGATGCAAGGGTGGTGGATTTACCGCTACCAGTGGCGCCTACTACAAGGACAAGCCCCCTCTTGCTCATAACAATATCTTTTAAGATGCTGGGTAGCCCCATCTGGTCTATGGTCTTTATCTCTGTCTTTATCTGTCTTATTACAAGCCCTACATATCCCCTTTGACGGAAGATATTTACTCTGAACCTCCCTAACTCAGGATAGTAAAGGGCAAGGTTCATTTCCAGTTCTTCGGCAAACTGTTTTTTTTGCTTTTCATTCATTGTGCTATTTGCTATTTTTTCAGTATCTTCAGGGGTTAAAGGCGGTTCATCGTATGGTTGGGTAAAACCCTGAATTCTAAACATGGTTGGTAAACCTGCTGTTATATAGATATCAGATGCATCCTTTTCCACCATATATTTGAGATAATCTAATAATTCGCCCATATATCACCTCGGTTGATTTGACTGTGGCAGCCAGAATGCTACCTCATCCCTTGTTACAAGGTTTTTTTGAAGGAGTTCTGAGACAGATGCTTCCATGGTCTGCATGCCCACCCCTTTACTTGTCTGCATTATAGAAGGGATCTGTGCAATTTTTGCTTCTCTAATGAGGTTACGCACTGCCGGTGTTCCAATCATTATCTCAAACCCTGCAACCCTGCCTTTCCCGTCCTTCCTCCTGAAGAGCGCCTGTGTTATAACTGCTTGAATAGATTCAGAAAACATAGCCCTGACCTGTGCCTGCTGTGCTGCTGGAAAGACATCTATGACCCTATCAACAGTCTTAGGTGCACCGCTTGTATGGAGGGTTCCAAAGACAAGGTGCCCTGTTTCTGCAGCCGTTAAAGCCAAGGATATTGTCTCTAAATCCCTCATCTCACCCACGAGTATTACATCGGGGTCTTCACGAAGGGCACTCCTTAAGGCATTGGCAAAACTCTTTGTGTGTGGCCCAAGTTCCCTTTGGTTCACAAGGCAGTTTTTAGAAGGATGGACAAACTCTATAGGGTCTTCTATGGTCAGTATGTGTCCTTTCTCTTCTGTGTTTATGAGGTCTATAATCGCTGCAAGGGTGGTGGATTTACCACTGCCTGTAGGGCCTGTGACAAGGACAAGCCCTTTTTCGAGCCTTGCTATATCCATAAATACCTTTGGAAGGTTCAATTCCTCAAAGGTTGGGATCTTTGTTGGTATTGTTCTGAATACAGCAGCATCCCCTCTGTTCTGTTTAAATACATTTACCCTGAATCGAGCAATATCACCTAAGGCAAAAGAGAAATCGAGTTCCAGAGTCTCTTCAAAGATCTTTCTCTGCTGGTCATTCAATATCTCATATATCATATTGTGGACGTCGTCTTTATCAAGAGGAGGCACTTCTATCTTTCTCATATCCCCGTGAATCCTCACAACTGGCGGTTCACCGGCGCTTACATGAAGGTCTGAACCCTTATTTTCCACCATAAAGATAAGTAATTCTGATATATCCATAAACATCTCCTCCTTTTTTATTTTTCCAAAGCCTCTATCTCTTTGAACGTGGGTAAATCCTTCAAGCTATTAAGTCCATAAACCTCTAAAAACCTATCCGTTGTTTTGAATACCATGGGTCTACCCACCTCGTCATTTCTACCGGCAATCTCAATCAATCTTTTTTCAAGGAGCTGTTTAATTGCCCTTGATGAATCAACACCCCTTACAATATCTATCTCCCTCTTACTTACAGGCTGTTTATAGGCAATGATGGCTAAGGCTTCAAGGACAGGCCTTGTAAGCTCTACATCTCTTTCCCTGACAAACCTCTTTATCCAATCCCTAAACTCAATCTTTGTTCGCATCTGATAGCCACCTGATACAGCAACTATCTCTATTGCCCTGTCTGCATTCCTGTATTCTTCCATGAGTTCATACATGGCATTTTCTATCTCTGATAATGATAATCCTTCGATTTTTTTATAAAGACTTTTTATTGTTACAGGCCTTGGTGATACAAAAAGCACGGCCTCGATTATTCTTTTAGGTTCCATCTTCTATAAAATGTAATACCTCTTTTTCGATCCTTTCCATATCGCCTGGCAAGACATACCATCTCATACCCTTTTCTTTAGAAAACCATGTAAATTGACGTTTTGCATAATGTCTTGTGAACTTTTTAATATCTTTTACCATATCTTCATAAGTAATTAAACCTTTTAATAAAAGCAGGATCTCCCTGTAACCGATCCCAGAAAAAGGCTTATATTTTTCATGATATCCCATAGAAAGGATACCTTTTACCTCATCTATCCAACCTGCAGCAAGCATATGATCAACCCTTTTATTGATTCTATCGTATAGTTCATCCCTATCCAGTGTGAGTCCTATCTTTAACATGTTATAATGGCTTTCACAAAATCCGTGTCTTTGTTCCCATTGGGACATGTTAATCCCTGTTAGTTTATACACCTCAAATGCCCTTACAACCCTTATTTTATCCCTGTAGCTTATCTTCATGGCATATGGGTAATCTATTTTTTTAAGTTCCTCATACATACCCAAAGGATCTATAACATATTGTCTCTGTAAGGACTCCCTCAAGGTCTTATCCTCTGGGACATGGAATATCCCGTATAATAAAACCCTTATGTATAGGCCAGTGCCTCCCACTATAATGGGTATATGCCCTCTTTCATGTATATCTTTAATTGCCCTATCTGCCATCTTTTTGAAGATAGCTGCGTTAAAATCCTCTGACGGGTCTATAACATCTATCAGATGGTGAGGTATCTCTTTTCTTATAGCCTCATCCGGTTTTGCCGTGCCTATGTTAAAATATCTATAAACCTGCATAGAATCGGCATTTATGATTTCACCATGGAAGACCCGGGCTAAATGGACGGCAAGGTCAGATTTGCCTGTGCATGTAGGGCCAGCCACAGAGACAATCTTTAATTTTTCATTGTTTTTTAAGGGCATAGTCTGTATAAAATATAATATATTCTCATATGTATTCAAGGATAATAAAGATTGCCATATTTTTGTTTCTTATACCCTGCTTATTAGGGGCAGGTTTTGGTTATGCCCTGGTGAACTATCTCGAGATTCCGGATGTCAAACAACTTGAGACATATAAGCCTAAATCTGCCACAAGACTATATGCAGATGACGGAACATTATTTGCCGAGATCTTTGTAGAAAAGCGTATCCCCATATCTATAACCCAGATGCCAGAACATCTCAAAAAAGCCTTTATTGCCATAGAGGATGTAAGATTCTATAAGCATTTCGGTATAGATATAAGGGGTATTACAAGGGCAGTGTTTAAAAATATCTTCAGTGGCCAAATAACAGAAGGTGCATCTACTATAACGCAACAGCTTGCAAGAAATCTCTATCTCACCAGACAAAAAACATTAAAGCGAAAGATTGAGGAGGCCATACTGGCAATCCAGATAGAGAGGACATATTCCAAGGATGAGATACTCAATATGTATCTCAATCTCATATATCTTGGTGAGGGTGCCTATGGTGTAGAGGCTGCAAGTTATAAGTATTTTCATAAAAAGGCATCAGAACTTACCCTGGAAGAATCGGCAACCCTTGCAGCAATGACAAAATCGCCTTCCCGCTTATCACCCTTTAAGAATATTGCCAAGGCAAAGGAAAGAAGAGATCTTGTCCTTTATAAGATGTATCAGGCAGGCTTTATAGATGAAATGAAATATCTCCAGGCAGTGCATAAACCTATAGTATTGGCACCTTTTAAGGCATACGAACAGAAAACAGGTTATTTGACAGAATATATAAAACAGATACTAGAAGAATACGTTGAAGACCCACAGGAAATATATACCAAGGGTTTTAATGTCAATACTACATTGAATATGAAGATGACGGAATTTGCCTATGAAGCCATTGAAAAAGGAATGGAGGGTTTTAAGGCAAGAAACCCTAAAAAAACCGTCCTTCCTGAGGTGGCATTGATTGCCATGGAGGTAAAAACAGGTGAAATAAAGGTAATGATTGGAGGAAGGGACTTTGCCTTGTCCCCTTATAACAGGGCAGTTCAGGCAAAAAGACAGCCTGGCTCTGCATTCAAACCTATTATATATCTTTCTGCCATAGAGCAGGGATACACCCCTGATTATATGCTTCTTGATGCGCCCATATCTTTCACAAATCCATATACAAGGTCTGTATGGAGCCCAAGGAATTACAAAAATGAATACCATGGCAGTGTTACCATGAGAAAAGCCCTTGAATTATCCCTAAATACGGCAACAGTAAGGCTTTTAGAAAAGACAGGTTTGGATAATGTTATAGAGCTTGCCAGAAGGCTAAATATAAACAGTAATTTTGAGCCCAATCTCTCCTTAGCCCTGGGTGCCATAGAGGTTGTCCCATTAGAACTTGCATCTGCCTATGCCACCATTGCAAGGCAGGGTCTTTATGCAGACCCTGTAGCTATTAAAAAGATTTCCATGATAGAAGGGGAACTAATCTATGAACATGAGCATGAAGACAAAAGGATTGTATCTGATGAACATGCGTATATGCTTATCGATATTATGAAGGGGGTTATAAAAAATGGGACTGCAAGGGCAGCATCGAAATTACCATATCATCTTGCAGGAAAGACAGGGACTACCAATGATTTCAAGGATGCATGGTTTGTAGGTTTTTCACCCAATCTTTTATGTCTTGTATGGGTTGGTTATGACAAGGGCGATAATTTAGGAGGGAGAGAGTCAGGCTCAACTGCTGCATTACCTATTTGGATAGATTTCATGTCAAAGGCACTGCCCATGTATCCCAACGAAGATTTCAAAAAGCCGCTATCTGAAGAAAATTTAGGTCATTGATAATAGCAAATCAGATCAATTTCATCATCTTTATAATCATTACAGGTTTGGGAGGTATATTTGCCCAGATAGTCCTCTTAAGAGAGATGCTCATTTTATTTTCAGGAAATGAGCTCTCCATAGGTATCATTATCGGTTCATGGGTTTTGTGGGAGGCAATAGGCGCATATCTTGCCGGTAAATGGCATGTCAAAGGCATTAAGGCAATAAAGACCCTTGTTTTTTCCACGCTAACCTTTTCCTGTATCTTTCCTGCTTCTATTTATGTCACGAGGATATATAAGATTATAGCAGGAATACCTCCTGATACAGGCACAGGTATACTTTCTATCTTATCTGCATCATTTTTTATCATCTTTCCTGTGGGATTTCTTCACGGAATGCTCTTCACCCATATATGTTCGTTTTATGACGAGTTGCTCGATGGACATAAATCCTCCATAGGAAAGGTATATTTTTATGAGATGGCAGGGACAATCATCGGAGGGGTCTTGCTCAACTATCTTTTAATAAAATTTTTTAACTCCTTTACCATTGCCGTTATCTTGAGTTTTGTTAATTCCTTTACATGCATATTTTTTGTTTATTCGTATTATAAAGGCAAAAACAGAGGCCTTCTAACCGTATCCATGTTAATATTTTTTTTATCCATCATTATGGTTTCCATGGGTGTGACTGATTATTTCCATGAAACATCTATTCGGAAACAGTGGGTTGGGAAAAACATCGTCTATTACAAAAACTCACATTATCAAAATATTGTAGTAGCACAGGACCTTGAACAATTTACCTTTTTTGCCGATGGGATCCCTATAATAACTACGCCAAATCCTGATATCGTTTACACAGAGGATTTTGTTCACATAACCATGCTCTCCCACAATGAGCCAGAGAATATCCTTATTTTAAGCGGTGGCGCAGGAGGCTTAATCCACGAGATACTCAAATACAAATCCGTAAAAAGGATAGATTATATAGAGTCAGACCCCATTTTTTTAAAAACTATACAGAATTTTTCCACGCATGTCACAGAAGAGGAACTCAATAGCCCTAAGGTGCATCTCCATTTTATCGATGGCAGGATGTTTATCAAAAATCCTCCCATAAAATACCATGTAATATTCCTCGGTATTCCTTTACCGTCTACATTGCAAACAAACAGGTTTTTTACTGAAGAGTTTTTTCAGATTTTAAAAAAGGCATTAAACCCAGACGGGATATTATCCTTTACTTTACCTGCTACTACCACATACTACACCAAAGAATTAAAGGATGTTCATGCATGTATATTAAAGACCGTTGAATCTGTGTTTGAGTATAGTTTTATCTGTCCCGGTGATTTTAATATCTTAATTTTTTCCGACAATAAAGACCTTGAGAAGAACAATGCATTCACCATCTCGGAGAGATTGAACAAGACTGCAGTAAAAACAAGGCATATCAATGCCCCTTATCTAAATAGCCGACTTGATGAAAATAAGAGGAAGTGGTATCTATCTATTATAAAAGAGGTATCAACGGAGATAAATAGGGATTTTTCACCATTAGCCTTTTTTTCTACCATCACCTATAATAATCTTATCTACTCACCTTATCTCAAGGGTTTTTTTCAAGCAATAAAAGGTATAGACCTATTCAAGGCAATGGTCTTTTCAGTGATTATAACCTTATTTTTCTTTTTGCTAAATTTGAAAAAAAACGGTTCAGCAATTATTTATACCATAGGCACTACAGGTTTCGTGTCTATGGTCTCCGAGATCATCCTTATCCTTAGTTTTCAAATATACTATGGTTATGTCTTTTTTGAAGTAGGTATTCTTGTTACGGTCTTTTTATGCGGTATTGCCTTAGGAGGTATTGCCGTAACAACGAAATATATAAGGCAATTCAATGAATTGAAGATATTACAGCTTACAGAATTTGCCATAATCGGGCTTGTTATTACTGTCTTCTTTATCTTAAAATTTCTCTGTCCTTATATTCAATCTAATAGCTTATTAATAAGGTCGTTATTCTTTGTATTGCTTTTTATTTTAGGCTTTTTCACAGGGGTGGAATTTCCCCTAAGTAGCAGGATCTTTAGAATTGTCCATGGAAAAGGTGATATTGGAAAGACAGTAGGGCTTTTGTATAGCGTTGACCTTATCGGTGGTTTTATAGGTGGTGTCCTTGGAGGTCTTCTCTTATCTGTTGTGGGTATTCTGGAAGGCTGCATCTTTCTTGCCTTTATAAAGATAGGAAGCCTTGCACTCTTATTGACTTATAGAAATAAAGTGATATTATCTTAGAGATGATGGATGTCAAAGGTTTCAGCAGGAGAGAATTTTTAAAGATAGGGTTTCTTACCCCTTTTGCCTTGCAGTTGAAGATTGGAGAGGCATTTTCAAAACAAGGTGATGTTTATAAGGAGGCATTATATTATAAGGTTTATGATGAAAAGGCAAGAACAGTTATCTGTCAGTTGTGCCCAAGGGGGTGTATTATCCCTGAGGGTGAATTGGGTTTCTGCAGGGCAAGAAAGAACATGAAGGGTAGACTTTATTCCCTGGGCTATTCCCAACCATGTGCAGTCCATGTAGATCCTATTGAAAAAAAGCCTTTCTTTAATGTTCTTCCCAAGTCATCGAGTTTTTCCATAGCCAGTGCTGGCTGTAATTTTAGATGCCGATACTGTCAAAACTGGCAGATCTCTCAGGTTTCTCCTGAAGATACCGTAAATGAAAATCTATCCCCTGAAATGATAGTAGAGCTTGCATTAAAGAATGGTTGCAAGAGTATTGCATATACATATACAGAACCTACAAATTTTTTTGAATATATGATAGATACTGCAAAGATTGCCCGTAAAAAAGGCATATTAAACATTCAACATTCTAATGGTTATATAAATCAAGAGCCATTGAAGGAGTTGTGTAAATATCTTGATGCAGCCAATATTGACCTGAAGGGGTTTAACCCATTGTTTTATAGAAAATACTGTGAAGGAGAATTGCCACCTGTCCTGGAGACCTTAAAGACATTGAAACATTCAGGGGTATGGGTGGAGATAACGAATCTTGTTATAGGCGGTCATAATGATGATGCCCAGATGATAAAAGACATGTGCCAATGGATTAAAAAGGAGTTGGGTATTGATGTGCCTGTCCATTTTTCAAGATTCTTTCCCATGTATAAGATGCGAAATATCCCACCAACACCTGTAAGTGTCATTGAAAAGGCAAGGGAGATTGCCATGAATATAGGTCTAAATTATGTTTATACTGGTAATATCCCCGGCAACCCTGGAGAAAATACCTATTGTCCAAATTGTAAGAAGGCAGTAGTAAAGAGAGTTGGTTACAGTATAATGGATATACATATTAAAAATGGCAAATGTAGTTTTTGTGGCAAAAATTTAAAAGGTATATGGAATATATAAAGTATAACTTTAGGTTTATATTACAAACTATTAAAATTACAGTTAAAAAATATAATATTTTTCACATCATAAACACATTTTTTTTGATAATCTTTTTGTCCTGGATAGCCATGGCAGAACATGACATAAGTCAAGGCATGAAAGAGCCTGCTTTTGCAGGTCTATTTTATCCATCTGATAAAGAGGTCTTAGCCAGACAGATTGATAATTATATTAAAGATGCCGAGAAGCATCAGGATAAGATAAAAGGACATATATTTGGTATTATATCACCCCATGCAGGTTATGAATATTCTGGTGGTGTTGCTGCTTATGGATTTAGTCAACTCAAAGCAAGGTCTTATAAGACTGTGATTATTATCGGGACAAGCCATCAGGTGCCTTTTAGGGGTGTTGCCATATACCCTCAAGGACAATGGAAGACCCCGTTGGGTATAGTGCAGATAGATGAGGGGATTGCCCGTAACCTTATGAAGGAATGTCCCCAGATAAAGACATATTCAGCGCCTTTTGCAAGAGAACATTCCTTGGAGGTTCAGATACCTTTTCTACAAAGGGTTCTTGGTAATTTTAAGATTGTTCCTCTCATCACAGGGGGTATGGATAGAAAGGATTACAACCTTTATGTAGATGTATTGGTAAATCTTCTAAGGAAAAACCCAAAAGACATATTGATTGTGGCATCTTCAGATATGTCCCATTACCATGATTATAAAACCGCTCGTTCTATTGATTTCATAACATTAAAACATTTGGAGAAGATGGATGTGCAAGGACTGATAGATGACCTTGAAAAAGGAAGATGCGAACTCTGTGGCAGTCATGGTGTTGTTATGCTTACCATGATTGCAAAAGATTTAAAAGATTTAGGTGCACAGGTAGCCTTACTAAAATATGCAAATTCAGGTGATGTAAAAGGCGATAAAAGGATGGTTGTAGGATATAGTTCTTTGGCATTCTTCAATAAGAATGGAGATAAGAATCTGGATAAGACTTATCAGGATATGCTTATAGAGATTGCAAGAAAAACCCTTGATGAGTATGTAAGAAAAGAAACCGTCCCGAGATTTGAAATAAAAGACAATAAACTCCTTGAAAAAAGAGGGGTCTTTGTTACCTTGAAGAAAAAGGGGGAACTCAGGGGTTGTGTTGGATATATACAACCTGTCCTGCCTTTGTATAGGGCAATTATCGATATGACCGTGGCTGCAGCATCAAAAGATATGAGGTTTATCCCTGTTCATAAAGGGGAATTAAAGGATATAAAGATAGAAATCTCGATCCTTACGCCTTTGAAGCCCATTAAAAGTATTGATGAAATAGAGGTAGGTAGAGACGGTATATTTATCAAAAAAGGCAATAACTCTGGTCTTCTCCTTCCTCAGGTGGCAACAGAATATAACTGGGACAGAGAGGAATTTTTAAGGCAGACCTGTATAAAGGCAGGTCTATATAAAAATGCATGGAAGGACAAAAATACAGAGATATATACCTTCCAGACCCAGATAATATCCGAATGAATACGCATACCCCATTGAGAATAAAAGCCATTATGGAATTTACTTAAAAAATTTACAAAAAAAACTTGACAATACCATTTTTCATTGTGATATGTTAAAAATAACTTGTTTAATTCTTTTTTTTAAAAAAATTCTTCTTATGAGATAAGGCTGGTGAATAAAAACATATTCAGACAGTTACGTTTTTTTTGCTGGTTATTATTACTATCCATTATTTTTTTCTATATTAATTCAAATAGACTTTATGCTAAAGAAAAAATTATTGTGGGTTATGGAGGTTTATGGACTGCCGGACAAGAAATAAACTACCCAATTTACAGTCGAGTAAATAAAAAATATCCGCATAAGCTTTCTAAATCTATTGAAACGTCTATTAGAAAAGTTTCAGAAAACTTGCCATTTGAGATCCTCTTCGATTCTGATGTAGAAAGAATGAAAAAGCATATCGATTATCCTTATTCACTTGCAGTGGCCATCACCAGAGATGATGTTGTTAGTGAAAGCTTCACCACGCCGGTGGCAGAAATCAATAAAACAATCGTGAATGTTGGCATGGTCATCATCATTTACCAGACAACGCCTGCACGGAATAATCAAAAGACTGAACAGAACACCATTATATTTTCCCTACCGTTAGTTGGCTATCACCAGCAATTAGATGAAAATCGATTGACGGAAGAAGAAATAGATGAATTGTTTATAAAGACTGCAACCAAAACCATTGAAGATTATTTAGTCAAAAGGTTGAAGGGAATTAGTCTGGATAAAGTTTATGGCGCTGTCACTTCAATTGATTCTAACAGCGTTGTCATTAATTTAGGCGCTTTTCAAGGTATAGAAGAGAACAACAAAGTCGATTTCTTAGACAAAGCTGGCAATAGGATTGGCCGGGGAACGGTCAAGATACTTAAAAAAACAGAGAGCACTGTAAGCCTCGATAAGGAATTTAAAATATCCATTGGGTGTCGCGTTGTCGGATATATCTGCAAGGGCATGTCTGAAGACACCTATCAAGTTGTCAAGTTCAAGATATCATCGAAAAAAGCATCAGCCATGTTTGACGAAAATAAATTGGGACAGCAGGTTGCCCAATGGTTTTCAGATTTTCTTGTGGCGCGCTCAGGAAAGACTGTATTACCATCAAAGCTAAGCGGCGAATGGGTTACAAAGGCAACTGGTGAGTCATTCGCTTTATTCATCAAAGACGGTAAAGCCTATCGGTTTGATATAGCTCTACCTAAATATCCCGTTCACCTTGATTTGACTGGGATTGCCTCCATGATGGTCGAGGGGAATAATGTTAATGAAATATGGGCTTATAAAGCCTGGTTGAAAGTAGACATTCCCGATAAGAAATTCTCTAAAAAATTCGATGAAACAGCATCAAAGAATTTGGTTCCTGGGATGCAGCAATTTACGGAAAAGGATGAATTTTTTGACCTGATCCATCAATTGACCGCTAAAGCAGCAATAGATGACTCTTTATGAAAAAAAGATTTCTGTATATAACAATCATAGTCCTTCCTCTCCTGATTTTAGTTTCAGTATTACTAAATGTATGTTGGTCTCAAGAATACAAGGATATTACTGTATCAGGAACGGCAGTCATTGTTGGTGACAATGAAGATCAGGCAAAAAAGTTAGCTGTGCACGATGCATTGCGCACAGCCGTAGAAATGGGTGTCGGAGTGATTATTCAGAGCAGTTCGGAGGTCAAGGATTTTGAGTTGATCAAGGATGAGATTAAATCAAACGCCGAGGGATATATTAAGGAATACGACATCATAAAGGAAGGAGCAAAGAACGGCAAATATAATGTAACCTTAAGGGCAAAAGTCTTAACCGAAAAAATTAACGAGGCTTTTAAGAAACGATTGAATAAGGTTGCACGAGCTTTGGGGAATCCATCTATTACATTTGTCTTGACGACTTGGAAAAAAATCGGGGAGAAGGGTGGTTTTGAATCCAAAACTGAGCAAGTTGATGTTTCGGCAAAGCATCGTGACCGGGCGCAGATAGATGGCGGCATCGATGAAAAAGCAAGTGCTGAAAGTAAATATTCCGGAAGTACCAGAGCAAAATCGTCAATGAGTGCCGATATATCCACTAAGGAGAGAGCAAGTGCAGAGTTTAAAGGGTCATCAAGTGGAAAAGGAATGGCATCTGCCAGTGTAGCTGCGCGCGGAAAAGCTACAGATGATTCCATAGAAGCCAGCGGGGATGTAAAAGCTAGTCGCAGCTATGATGGACAGGCTAAGGCTGATTATCAGGGTTCATATGACGGCAAAGGTCGTGCCGCCTATGAGGGTTCTGCTTCAAGATCTGGTGAAGCAAGCGGATCTCAATCCAGCAGTTACAAAGTAAAAGGCGCTGTCGATTCCTCTAAGGCTGTTGACGCCTCTTTGAAAGTCACAAAATCAAGTAGTTCCACCATGAGACTGAGTGAGATAGAATGGAAAAAATTTCCTGATATGACTATCATCGATGCTTTTGGCCAAGAATTCAAAGAAAGAGGCTTCGATCTTATGGCGGCAGACGAGGCTAGAAAAATCGCTCAAGCTGAGTCGCTGGCAAGTTCCCCCATAGACGTTTTTGACCGGGAGCAAGTCCGGAAAAAAGCGGAGAAGGAAGGCGCTAATTATGTCGCCAGGGGTGAAGTGCAAATCATTGATTACCAGATTTCGGAAAGCACCGGAAAACCGGTGGTGCGATCAAAAGTTGGTGTCGAGATCATTGATGTAAATTCCGGAGATATTGTTGGTGTTTACTCAAATACAACAAATGCTACCAGCTCAAGCAGAGAGGAGGCAGAAGCGCAAGCCATTAAAAAAATCGCGGTATTGGCTGCAAAGACTTTGGCTGGTCAGACAGTGGAAACCTGGGAAAAACGTAGTGCCGTTGGGCAATTCTATACAATAGAGGTGCGAAATATTACTAACACGCGCAAACAACAAAGACCCCTGATCAAAGTCATTGAATCTGTAGCTAACATACGACAACAGACCAATCCCGAGAATAAAGTGCTTCTCATTCAAGTATCTTTCAAGGGGACCAAAGAAAAACTTGGTGAAGTAATTTTGGATAAGCTTGAGAGTGAAAAAATTCTTGGATTCTCTGCCGAAGAATTTGATGGTCCTAAAATTGAGGGAGGGAAAATCGTTTTTATTTTTACAAAATAATAGAAACTTAGAAAGAAAGACCTGCAATAAACAAAAATAAACAAAGGAGGAGTATCATGAAAAGAATCGGTATTATTAGTTTGGCAATGTTGTTGGTTATCTTTGTTGCTTCAGCGGCAATGGCACAGGGGTTTGGTTTCGGTAAGAAAAAGGAAGATACGGCTAAGGTGGATGTGGATGGACTGTCAAAACAAGCTTTGTCGCTTATAACAAAAGTTCAATTAGCAAATATAACATTTGGGGAGGGTATTGTATCTATTCAAGAAGCCGTAGGTAAAAAAGAGGAGGCTGAGAGGCTTAGGCAACTCATCGCCAACGCAAAGGAAAAGAAAGGGGATAAGAACGTCACAAAAGAATTGGTAGCTGAGGTCAACAATGCAACTGCTTCTTTAAGCAATGTCGAGTTAGGAACACAAATAAACAAAGAACAGGCACAAAAGTTCTTATGGACATCGGTTACAAATATTGGCATTGGTGTGATTCTTGATGGATTAGCCGCCAAGGATGCTTCTGACCTTTTAAAAGAAGCGCAGGGGGCGTTGAAGCAGGTATCATTTACTTCAGCCGGCAAAGTGAAAGATGTTATTGACGTTTCCCAATTTATCGTCAAGGAAATTCCTCCACAGGCAAGCAGCCTTCAAAAATACAGTTCGAAGCTGATTGATTATATGAAGACCAATGGCATCCCAACGCCATCACCAGAATCCATAAAAAAAGCAGCGAATGAAAAATTAAAAGAAGGTTAATCACGTTTTTGTGCTCCACGTATTTATTTCCTATCCGACCTAAATATGTGGAGCATTTATTTATTGAACACATATATAATCTGCGGGAATGATTGATTATGATAGTTTTTGTTAGCGGCAAGAAATCAATGGTTGTATAAGATTCCTACATCAACCACGGATCTTGCCGCATTTCCCAAAATAAAAATCCATATATAAAATTACAGAGAGTTTAAATCATATCTATATTATTATAAGGATAAAATTTACCGTTTTTGCCGTCTAAACGTATCTTCTCAGTCTCCATACGGCTGGCGATTTAAATCAACAACGGGACTCCTATGATGCAATCTTAATATCTTCAGCAGCGGCATGAGACAGTTTAAATATACTGATTAAGTCACTGTTTTTTTGATAAGAATTTTCTTTTTGTTGGGCGAAGTATATTCAGCGTGGTCTTGTATGTCAGTGAAATTTTAACTACAATGTGACCCCTGATGTCAATCGTGGAGACCAAATATTTTTCATGCTGCATCTTTCCATACAACAAACTGTCTCCTATAGGCAACAGGGGATAGGTATCCAAGCCTCTTCTGTCTCCGTTGCCGAT
>Ga0116192_1000269_pt1 | contig 41187 bp, 34 predicted proteins | sample AD_UKC113_MetaG_FD_89876 | JGI IMG/M metagenome (GOLD analysis project Ga0116192, IMG submission 89876) | Active sludge microbial communities of municipal wastewater-treating anaerobic digesters from Hong Kong - AD_UKC113_MetaG | ecosystem: Engineered > Bioreactor > Anaerobic > Digestate...
TGATTTAATGGTATAAAGATAATGAATATCAGTGAATTATACAAATTTTTTTATAACTATTTTTTGAAAAATATACCATAATTTATCCCTCTTAAAGTAGGATACTTTGCGGATAATCATAAAACTTTTCTTTTTTAAAGATAAAATTAATATGACTCATTTGCTTTCAAACAAATGATTATATATTTTTTAGAAAAATTTGTTTGCAGAGAAAAAATAAAAAAGCAAAAAAATTAATCGGAGAATTCCATCAAATAAGCTTTGATAAAATCATCAATATCGCCATCCATTACTGCCTGCACATTGGAAGTTTGATAATTAGTGCGATGGTCTTTTACTCTCCTGTCGTCAAAAACATAACTTCTAATTTGTGAGCCCCATTCAATTTTTTTCTTGTTTGCTTCTAATTTTGCTTGTTCCGCACGTCTTCGTTCCAATTCAAGTTCGTATAATTGTGATTTCAATAATCGAATAGCATTTTCTTTATTATCGAATTGAGAACGGCTTTCTGTATTTTCAATTACGATTTCGCTCATTTCGCCAGTAAGTGGGTGTTTAAAAGTGTAGTGTAACCTTACCCCCGTTTCTACTTTGTTTACATTTTGACCACCAGCACCTGAAGAGCGAAAAGTATCCCAGGTAAGATTGGCTGGATTGATTTCAATTTCGATGCTATCATCAATTAAAGGAACCACAAAGACGGAAGCAAAAGAAGTCATTCGTTTACCTTGAGCATTATAAGGCGAAACGCGAACCAATCTGTGAACACCATTTTCACTTTTCAAATAACCGTAAGCCTTATCGCCTTCAATTTGTAAAGTTACCGATTTCATTCCTGCTTCTTCGCCAGGTTGGAAAGAAGCAATTTCCCATTTGTAGCCTTTGCGCTCACACCATCGCTGATACATCCGCAAAAGCATTTCTGCCCAATCCTGAGCTTCTGTTCCGCCTGCTCCAGCTACAATTTTTATCACAGCTCCCAGTTGATCTTCTTCGTGCGAAAGCATATTTTTCATTTCCAGATTTTCAACCAGGTTCAAAGCACGCTGATAAGTCTCGTCGAGTTCTTTTTCACTAATAGCTTCTTCATTGAAAAAATCAAAAGCCAATTTTAATTCATCCACTGCATCTTTAACTTCATTATAATCTGTCAACCAGTTTCTTAATTCCTTTACTTTTCGCAATTGGTTTTCTGCAGCTTTAGAATCATCCCAGAAGTCAGGCGCTTGAGTTCGTAGCTCTTCTTCTTCCAACTGGATTTCCTTATTTTCTATGTCAAAGATACCTCCTCAACGCCTCCTGGCGCTCTGATAAATCTTTTAATTGTTCAATAGTAACCATAATTTAGTTCCTAATTATTGATTTTTTTTATAAATGTTGTTTTTTATTTTTATTGCTGAATCATTATCTTTTAAATTCAACAGTTTTTCTATTTTTGTTTTAAAATCAGTATTTTCCATAAAACCTGTAAAATTTTCTGCACCGGGACCGAAAGCAAAAACAGGGACTGGAACTCCTGAATGATTTTTTGTACTGAATTCAGCTTTTAATGAATCTGAACCAAATTTTCCGTCCAGTAATGTCATCCCGCCCGTTTCATGATCAGCAGTTATAATTACCAATGTATTACCTTTTTCTTTAGCATAATTTAAAACCTGCTGAATGGTTTGATCAAAATCGAGCATTTCTTTAATGATTTGCTTGGTATTATTATCATGAGCAGCCCAATCAATCTGAGAACCCTCCACCATCAGGAAAAATCCTTTTGGATTATTGTCCAGGATGTCGATGGCAGCCATTGTCGCTTCAGGAAGCATATTTCCTCTTTCAGGCATGGAAAAAGGATGATCTTCATACAACAAGCCTGCCAATTTACCTGATTTGATTTTTTTTACCTCTTCCAGTGTATAGGCAAGTTGATAGTTTTTGTTTTTTAGTTCATTTAAAAGGTTGCGTTTATCTTTGCGTTTTTCGAAATATTGACGTCCTCCGCCAATAAAGATGTCAATGTCTGTTTTAAGAAAATCGGCAGCTATTTCTTCATACATATCTCGATCAACTTGATGAGCAATAAAAGACGCCGGTGTAGCGTGGGTCACAGCACAAGCCACTACAATGCCCGTCGAAAGTTGATTTTGTTCAGAAATTTCGAGTATAGAAGTTGCTTTTACGGAATCAGGTCCCATACCGATCATTCCATTTTTTGTTTTAATACCACAGGCAATGGCAGTTCCACCTGCTCCTGAATCGGTAGTAAAACGATTGGCAGAATAAGTTTTTGAAAAACCAGAATAAGTACAACTTTCCAGTGCCAAGTGATTATTATTAGCAACCATAGCCGCATAAATTTGTGATAGCCCCATTCCATCACCAATCATAATAATAACATTCTTTGGTCTCTGTTGACCAAATACCGATGAATTTATCACCAAAAAGATAAATATCATCATTCCAATACTAATAATTTTTTTCATTTTCCAAAATGATTAATCGTTTAAAGCTTGTATAATTTTTAATAATTCGTTTCGTATGCCTTTTAAACGTTCAAGGAGTTCCTGTTGTTTTGCTACTTCATCTTTTTTTTGAGATAATTTTAATCTTGCCCCTTCCAGTGTTAATTTCTGCTCATCAACTAAATATTTGATTTGCTTAATGGTCTGGATATCTTTTTGGGAATAAAAGCGTGTTCCCTTTTCATTCCGTTTTGGTCGAAGTTGAGTGAATTCTTTTTCCCAGAAGCGTAAATTGGAAGGCGTTACGTCTAACATTTCGGCTACTTCAGATATTGAATAATAAAGTTTTTCCATATTATGGGTTACTTTATTTGATAATTTTCAGTCGTTGTCCCGGCTTTATTAGAGTTCCTCTAATGTTATTCCATTTTTTTAATTTGGAAACTGATACTCCATATTTAGCTGCAATTCCACCTAAGGTTTCACCTTTTCTTACTTTATGATAAGTAACTTTCCCCGAACCACCCAGCGATGGTGAAGAAGCCTTCATAATAGTTATTTCATTTCTTCTGTTATTAATTAACTCGTCGGCTCTATAAGCTGTAATTTCCTCAAATTTATCTATAAAAGCACTGGAATAATTTAATGGTAAAGTAATAGTGTAAGGTTTAATATCACCAGGTACTATGTCTTTACGATATTGTGGATTCAGCCAACGAAGTTCTTCAATTGGAATATGCAAAACAGAAGCAATTTGTTCAAAATGAATTCGTTGATGAATGGTAAAAGTATCTGTTATGGCTGGAATATCCACAATAGCAGGACATAAGTTATGTTCAGCAGCATAATGGAATGAATAAGTGGCAGCAATAAAAATAGGTAAATATCCCCTTGTTTCTGTAGGCAAATAAGGATAAATTGTCCAATAATCTGTTTTTCCTCCAGCTCTTCGAATGGCTTTGTTTACATTACCTGGTCCACAATTATAAGCAGCAATCACAAGATTCCAGTCTCCATAAATATCATATAAATCCTTTAAAAAACGTGCTGCAGCTTTGGTAGATTTCACAGGGTCTAAGCGTTCGTCAATCAACGTATTTATTTCTAAACCATACATTTTACCGGTAGAAATCATAAATTGCCACAATCCAGCCGCTCCCATTCGAGATATTGCAATTGGATTCAATGCAGATTCAATAATAGGAAGATATTTTAATTCTAAAGGTAATTTATTAGCATCCAAAATTTGCTCAAAAATGGGAAAGTAATAATTACTCATTCCCAACATATATTCCATTAAAGTACGCTTTTGAACAGTATATAATTCTATAAAAGAGCGTACAATGGGATGGAAAGGCATTTCTATTAAACAAGGCATTTGCGATAAACGCACTTTATAAATGGAATCATTAACAAGAGGAATTTCTTCATTGGCTGAACAACTTGTGTCAATTCTTTGTAAAGCCCATGAATGTAGCAATTGATCTAAATTTGAAATAAATCCAAAGGGTATAATAATGCTTGTGTCATTCTCATTATATTGTGAAATATCTGTACTATCAGTGGATATTTTTTCAAGATTTTGCGTTTTGGATTGCCAAAAGAACAACAATAAAAAAACACCTATAAAAATTATTGGTTTAAAATTCATTTTTGGAAAATATTTTTATAACTCATTTCAAATGGAAACAAAGTTGCATCCCTAATGTTCTTTGTGCTTCTGAATTATCAATCAAAAGAGTTGGTCCGAAACCCATTGATAACTCAGGGGTAATGTCAAAATCATATAATTGAGCATCTACAAAAGCATCTACCAGGGTCAAGGCATAAAAACCTACTGTAACAATAACACTTAAATCGCGATAGCGACGGAACTGATCATGCTTGGTTTTTAAGATAGTGGTGTATCTGCTGATACCACCGATAGATTCAATTGTATAGCCTTGTGGTAAAATATCCATAAAACTGTTGGTAGTTGGATCGCTATCTATGATGTCAAAATAAGCACGACGATAGTCATTATATTTACCTGAATTCCACGAATAAGCATAAGCACAACCTAAAAAACCTCCATATACAATAGGCAATTTCCAGTATTTTCGGTTTACAATTTGTCCTAAGCCAGGTATTACTGCTCCGTACCATACTACTTTGTTTGGATCAGGTTTAAACTCTTTCTTTATAATGGTATCATTTTTTGAAAACAGGGTATCATTTTTTATGGTATCATTTAAGTCGTTTGAACGTTTTTGAGCATTGATGTTTGCTAAAAAAATTGAAAAGAAACACAACAATATCACGAAATATTTTGGCACTGTTAAATTTCAATTTAAATTTTATCAAATAATTCCATAATACGCGATAATTCTTCATCGTTGGAAAAAGGAATGGTAATTTTCCCTTTCCCTTTTGAATTACATGAAAAATTTACTTTCGTACCAAAGAGATGATTTAAACGATTTTTTAACTCATTATATTCGATTAATTCCTCAATTGGATTTTCTTTAATATTTTGTTTATTCTTTCCGTCAAAGTTGCCGCTTTTTAAATATTTTCTCACCATTTCTTCTACTTTGCGAACAGAATAATTATTTTTCAGAATTGCTTCATAAAGATACAATTGAATCGCTGGATCTTCTAAACTAACTAATGCACGAGCATGTCCCATGTCAATTTTTTTATCCTTAATACCTACTTGAATTTCAGCAGGTAAACGTAATAGTCGTAAATAATTGGCAACCGTAGCCCGTTTTTTCCCTACCCGTTCACTTAATTGTTCTTGAGTAAGTTGATACTCTTCTATCAAGCGATAAAAAGCCAGTGCAATTTCGATGGCATTTAAGTCTTCACGCTGGATATTTTCTATCAGAGCCATTTCCACTATCTCTTCATCGGCAGCCGTTTTAATGTATGCAGGAATAGTTTTCAATCCTATCATCTTTGCTGCTCTATATCGTCGTTCTCCTGCTATCATTAAATAAGTGCCATCGTCGTTTTTTTTCAATGTGATGGGTGAAATAACACCTAATTCCCGAATGGAAGTTGCTAACTCTGAAAGCGAATCTTCGTCAAAGTAAGAACGTGGTTGATTGGGATTAGGTAAAATTAAATCAATATCGACTTCGTTTATCGACGACGAACCGCTTGTATAAATATTTTCAGTGTCAATTAAGGCATCCAGACCTCTTCCTAATACTGATTTTTTTACCATAACTTTTTTCTGTGGAACGATTTTTTTATCTCTTTATTATTTTAAACTGATTAAAGTTTTACTTTTTGCTTGGCAATCAATTCTTTAGCTAAATTGTGATAATTAATAGCTCCTTTCGATTCTGGATCGTACATCATGACAGGCTTACCATAGCTTGGGGCTTCACTTAGACGAACATTGCGAGCAATAACGGTATCAAAAACCATTTCCTGGAAATGTTTTTTTACTTCAGCATATACTTGATTGGCTAAACGTAGTCTGTTATCATGCATCGTAAGTAAAAAACCTTCAATTTCCAAAGAAGGATTCAATTTGCTTTTTATAATTTTAATGGTATTTAAAAGTTTACTAATTCCTTCCAGGGCAAAATATTCGCATTGAACAGGAATGATTACAGAATCAGAAGCAGTAAGTGAATTTACTGTGATAAGTCCTAAAGAAGGAGAACAATCAATCAAAATATAGTTGTAATAAGGTTTTAAAGGTCGAAGCAAATTTTGCATTACTTTTTCTCGATGGTCTAAATTCAACATTTCAATTTCAGCCCCAACTAAATCAATATGAGAAGGAAGAATAAACAGATTTTCAATTTCTGTTGGCAAAATGGCATCTTTAGGTTCAACTCCATCTATTAAGCATTCATAAATGGTAAATTGCAATGATTGAACATTGATACCTAACCCTGAAGAAGCATTTGCTTGCGGATCAGCATCTACTAATAAAACTTTTTCACCAAGGGTTGCTAATGAAGCAGCTAAGTTAATAGCTGTTGTTGTTTTACCAACTCCTCCTTTTTGATTGGCTAATGATATTATTTTTCCCATAAATTATTAATAATCAATTTATCAATAACTTAATAAAATTGATAGGTAGTTTCTTATCCATCAGGATTTTTCAGATTTATATAAAATATGATACGGACAAAGATAATAAAATAAATTTACCAGTTCAATAAATTAGTTGCTCAGCAGAATAGAAATAAGATTTTTTATTAATCTGTAACACGTCAAAATATTTACTTTAAAAACTTGTTTTTCATGTTTATAGTTTTAAATTTTTTACAGAAAAATAATATGAAATTTGCAAACAAATAATATGCTTAAATTTAAGTTATTTACATAGGTTAGTTTCCAAAATGAAATTTATGCAAGTAAGTTTATTTTGTTTTTAATCTCTCTTTTGAATTAATTATCTTTGCAAGAGAATTCTTTATTTTCTTGAACCGAAGGAATTTTTTTTGTCGTAAATTATTTATATTTTTTTCAATGAGCTACATCCATCTCTGGAAAAATAAAAAAGGAATTTTCATTTTAATTTTTTTAGTCATTCTTGTCTTTATTTTAATTTTTCCGTTCAGATTAGATCTTACTTCTGACAAACGATACACGCTTTCGCCAATTTCAAAAAAGTTAATGCAACAACTTGACGATCCACTCAAAGCGACTCTTTATCTTGAAGGAGATTTGAATCCTGGTTTCTTGAGGATGAAAAAATCAACGATTCAAATGCTGGAGGAATTATCTGCCTATTCAAAAAAAGGAATAGAAATAAAGACTATAAATCCTTCGCTGGCAAAAAGTTCGACAGAAAGAGAAGAAAATTATTTAAAATTGAGTTCGCATGGCTTGACCCCAACAGCAGTTTATGAGCGTGATAAAGAAGGAAAAGCCATTCAAAAAATTATTTTTCCCTGGCTTGAAATTGAATATAAAGGGAATAAAACATTGGTAAATTTATTGAAGAATTTACCAGGTAATTCTGGTGAGCAGAACATCAATATTTCCATAGAAAATCTCGAATTTGAAATTACAGATGCTATTCGCCGATTGACAAGTACCCAAGTAAATAAAATTGCTTTTCTCGAGGGTCATGGCGAACTCTCAGAAGCAGAAACTTATGATATCAGTAAAGCTTTAAGTCGATATTTTCAAATTGATCGAGGTATAATTGGCACAGATGCTTCGATATTAGATGATTATAAAGTTTTGATTGTTGCAAAGCCAATGTTTCCTTTCAGTGAAAAAGATAAATTCATTATAGATCAATACATTATGAAAGGAGGTCGTATTCTTTGGTTGATTGACGGAGTGCAACTTTTAAAAGAAAATCTTTCAACTGTTGGATTTTCTCCTGCATGGGCATTGGATATAAATTTAAACGATCAACTATTTAGATATGGTGTTCGTGTCAATCCTGTTCTATTGCAAGATGTACAATGTGTCTTAGTGCCTGTAAATGTTGCTTCTCAAAACCAATCTCCTCACTTCGAACCAATGCCTTGGTATTTTGCACCTTTGCTTCTTACTTCATATCAACATCCTATTACCAGAAATATAACAGAAATTAAAACAGATTTTTGTTCTAGTGTTGACGCAGTAGGTGACAATCCACATACAAAATCAACGGTATTGCTTGCTACTTCTAATAATACTCATATTATTCCTACACCTTCTACCATTGATTTAAGGGCATTACCAAAAGCCAATGATAAGGAATATTTCAATTTAGGGTATGTGCCAGTAGCTATTCTGGTGGAAGGAAGTTTTGAATCGGTTTTCAGGAACAGAATGCTTCCTGCGGGTTTGATAAATATAAATAAGGTTCAATATCAAAGCAAACCAACTCGTCAGATTTTTGTAGCAGATGGGGACATCATTAGAAACGAAACTTCTGGGCTGGCAAGCGATAGTACAACATTACCCTTAGGTTTTGACAGATATATGAATCAACAATTTGGTAATAAAGATTTTATTCAAAATGCAGTGTTATATTTAGCCGATGAGGAAGGTTGGATGCAATTACGTACCAAAACTTTTAAGTTGCGTTTACTAAATAAAAATGCTGTACGTGATAAAAAAAATATTTGTCAAGTAATCAATATCTCACTTCCAATAATTTTATTAGCTCTTTTTGGAATTATCTATCAGTGGATAAGGAAAAGAAAATATAGCAAATAAAGGGGAAAATAATAAAGAAAACCATAAATAAAATAAAGATTGAATGCCATAAGTTTGAAAAAGGCGCCTTTGGATTTTTTGCCACTGTTCATAACAACAATCATTGATAATAAAAAAATTGTAACTCCCTCCATTATTGTGGTTATTATTATTCTTAGGTGATTGATTTTTAAATAATTCCCTTTATTGGAACTCTTTTTTGGTAATTTTTTATCCGAACCACAAGTATTTTTTTCATTTTATTATTTTTTAAAAAACCAGGAAACTTTTTTATTTTTGAAGTTTTTTAATTAACTTTTTATTTGATTGATTATCAATTATTTATAAATCATTCAGTAATTATTAACTATTAATAAATGATTTTTTGATTTTTGGAATAAGTTTTTTTCTAATTTTGCCAAACTTTCTAATTATACATGAAAGACATACGAGAGTCCATATTACTTGAAGCAAGTTTTCTATTTCATCAATTAGGTATAAAAAATATATCTATTGATGAGATATGTAGTAATTTGCGTATTTCAAAAAAAACCTTTTATTCTTACTTTGATCAAAAGCAAGATTTGGTAGATGCTGTGCTTTTCTATCAAGAAGAATTTTATTTGAAAAAGCTCGAGGGTATTCTAAAAAATAAAAATGCTATTGAGTTTCTAATTTTATCATTGAAAGAAATCAAAAAAAGAGCAAATTGTGAGCCAACACTCATGTGGAATGATATAAAAAAATATTATCCTGAAGTTTTTAAAAAGCATATTTTGATAAGACAAGATTTTCTGAAAAAACTTTTTGAAACAAATTTAAAACGTGGTGTTGAAGAAGGTTTTTATAGAAAAGATTTAGATATAATTTTGATTTCGATTCTTTATTCCGAACACTTAAAAAATATTTTTAATACCTTGAATAAATATTCAAAAAAATATTCAAAGAAAAGATTGATAGACTTTTTTATTGACGTGATTATTCATGTAATTGCTAATGAGGAAGGATTACAATATGTTCAGGAGAATTATAAAGGTGTGGAAGAGAATCCAGTAGAAATGAAAAAGAATGAAAATATTTTAAATAATTATAGATCAGAATCAAAGGGAGTTTTTAATTAAATTTTAGTTGAATTGAATAATTTAAAAGTATAAAATATGAATAAAAAACATTTGAAAAGAATTTTTTTTGTTGTGATAAGTTTATTATTGATTAATAGTAAGTTATATGCTCAAGATACACTTATCGTAACTTTATCAGATGCCATTGAAATTGCCCTGAGCGAAAGCCCTACTATTAAAATAGCTGATAAGGAAATTGAACGGGTAGATTATTCAAAGAAAGAAAAACGGGGTGCTTTATTTCCTTCCATAAATGCTGTGGGAAATTATTCGAGAGCAATAAAAAAACAGAAGTTGTTTTTCTCTTTACCTGGTATGCCACCACGACCTGAAGGAGTAGAAGTGGGACAAGACAATACCTTTAGTGGCGGTATTTCAGCTTCTCTCCCTATTATTGCTCCTACTTTGTGGGCAACCATTCAAATGTCAGAGCTGGATGCTGAATTAGCACTCGAATCCGCTCGTTCTTCAAAACTTTCTTTAATTAATGAAGTGTCAAAGTCTTATTATGCTACTTTATTAGCTCAGGATTCTTATGATGTGTTCAAAAAAAGTTATGATATTGCTATTGAAAATGCAAAAGTTATAGAAAACAAGTATAAACAAGGAGTAGTATCTGAATTTGAATGGATAAGAGCAGATGTACAGGTGAAAAGTGCAAGTACTAACCTCGTTTCAGCAGAAAATGCCGTCACTCTCAGTATTTTGAAATTAAAAATGCTTATGGGTATTGACATGTTTACAGGACTGAAAGTAAAAGGGAATTTAGCAGATTATGAAGCTACAAAATATTCGGATGTATTGGCTATCGATACTACTACCTTGCAAGCCAACTCTGATTTAAAGCAATTCGATATTAAAACCCAACAACTTCAACAAACTTTAAAAATTCAGAAAAGCACTTTAATGCCAACTCTTTCAGCTTCTTTTAATTATCAATACATGACAATGGCAAATGATTCTGTGGCTTTTTCAAATTATCATTGGTTCCCAACCTCTACAGGAGCAATTACACTTGCCATTCCTCTTTTTCAAGGTGGGGAAAAAATAAATAAACAAAAGCAAATAAAAGTTCAATTGGATGAAATGAAATATCAACGCGATAACTTAAGGCGAGGCTTGGAATTACAAGCAATGTCGTATTTAGATAATATCAATCAAGCAATTAAGACAATTGAAACCAATAAAGAAGGATTACGTCAGGCTGAAAAGGCATTGCTTATATCGCAAAAAATGTATGAAGTGGGAGCTTCTACTTATCTTGATTTGTCAAATGCAGAATTAGTCTATACGCAAGCTGGTTTAGCTTATAATCAGTCTATTTATAATTATTTGTCAGCAAAAGCTGATTTAGAAAAACTTTTAGGAAAATAAAATATAAAGAATTAATTAGATTTTTAAACAATTAAATAATCAATATTCAAAATGAAAAGGACAATAGAATTTGGTATTCTGTTTTTAGCAATAGTATTTGGATTTACTTCATGCGGAAAATCAGGACAAAAGAAAACCAAAATTGAAAGTGAAATTCCAAATGTTCGTATTCAGCAGGTGTCATTGCGGGATGTTGAACGATATGCCAACTTAACAGCAACTATCTTGCCTGAAGTCAAAAATAATGTTGCACCGGCTGCACCAGGTCGAATCCGAAAAATATTCGTCGAAGTAGGTGATCATGTTTCAAAAGGGCAAAAATTAGTTCAGATGGATGATGCAAATTTATCAAATTTAGAAAATCAAGTTGCTAATTATCAGCGGATTTATAATCGTGTTTTAGAACTTTTTAATGTGGGTGGTGCTTCTCAGCAGGAATTGGATAATGCAAAATTGCAACTTGATGTAGCAACGACCAATTTGCAAAATTTGGCCGAAAACACTTATTTGTTAAGTCCTACCAACGGAGTTGTTACTGCTCGAAATTATGATAATGGAGATATTTATAGTGCTCAATTTCCTGTGTTAGTTGTTATGCAGATAAATCCGGTAAGGGCAATTGTAAATGTTTCTGAAACAAATTATTCAGATGTAAAATTAGGAATGCCTGCTCAAGTAACATTCGATATTTTAAAAAATGAATTTTTTACTGGGAAAGTGAACTTAATTTATCCTACTATTGATGAAAGAACCAGAACTTTTTCTGTTGAAATCAAATTAAATAACAATGATTACAAAATTCGTCCTGGTATGTTTGCAAGGGTAAAATTAAATTTTGGCACAGTAAAATCTATTGTAGTTCCTGATCAGGCAGTAATTAAGCAAAGCGGTTCAGGTGAATATTTCGTTTATATTTATAAAGATGGGAAAGTGACCTATCAAAAGGTAGAATTAGGGCAGAAAATTGGAAATGAATATGAAATTATTTCCGGTATAGAAGATGGGGCACAAGTAGTTGTTGCAGGACAAGCTCGCCTTGCTGATGGAGTAAAAGTAAATGTAGTCAAATAATGATTATTGAAAAAATAAACTGAGCAAAGTTTTTTAAATAACGAAGTTCTAAATTTAAAATTATGAGTTTATACGAAAGTTCTGTTAAAAGACCTATTATGACTTCTCTGATTTTTATTGGGGTAGTTATTTTAGGATTGTTTTCATTGAGTAAATTACCTGTTGATTTATTGCCAAATGTAGAACCAAATATCTTAATGGTAGTTACTAATTATTCTGGAGCGAGTGCTTTAGATATTGAAACAAATGTAACTCGTCCTTTGGAAAACGTATTAAATACAGTTGAAAATTTAAAAAATATAACTTCCAATTCAAAGGAAAATACTTCCATTATTATTATGGAATTTGAATTTGGTCAAGATTTGGATGTAGTTTCCAATGATGTGCGTGATAAATTGGAATTAGTAAAACCTTATTTACCTGAAGGAACTACCAATCCAGTGATTTTTAAATTTAGTACCGATATGATGCCTATTGTTATTATATCGGCTACTGCAGATAAGAGTATTCCAGCTCTTTATAAAATTTTGGATGATAATGTAGCTAATCCCTTAGCTCGTATCAAAGGAGTAGGTGCTGTGTCTATTTCAGGTGCTCCTCAACGAGAAATACAAGTGTATATTGACCCGGTAAAATTGGAAGCTTATCATTTAACGATTGAAGCTGTTGGTCAAAAAATCCGATTAGAAAACATTAATACACCAAGTGGATCAATGGATATTGGGAATAAGACTTATTCTTTAAGAGTGCAGGGTGAGTTTAAAGATCCTTCTGAATTGAGAAAAGTTGTAGTAGGAACTTATGGCAACAAAACCATTTATTTGTCCGACATAGCTATCATTAGTGATAGTCATGAAGAACGAGTTCAAGAAAGCTATACCAATGGTGTACAAGGTGCAACTATAACAATTCAAAAACAAACAGGAGCTAATACTGTAGCTATTGTAAATGCTATCCGTGAAAAATTGCCTGAAATTCAAAAAACTCTTCCCAGTGATATTAAACTAAACGTCATTGTAGACAGCTCCGATAATATTAAAAAGACTATTGCTGGATTGGAAGAAACCATTATGTATGCTTTTATATTTGTATTGTTAGTGGTTTTATTCTTTTTAGGAAGATGGAGAGCTACGATTATCATTATTTTGACAATTCCAATTTCATTGATAGCAACATTTATTTATTTAGCAGCAACAGGTGGAACCTTGAATATTATTTCTTTAAGTTCTCTTTCCATTGCCATTGGAATGGTAGTAGATGATGCGATTGTGGTACTTGAGAATATTACTAAACATATTGAAAAAGGAAGTAGACCTACAAGTGCTGCTATTCATGGCACAGACGAAGTTGCTACTGCTGTGGTTGCTTCAACCTTAACCATTGTGGCGGTATTTTTTCCCTTCACCTTAGTATCAGGTTTAGCAGGAATTCTTTTCGACCAATTAGGATGGATGGTAACCCTCATTATGATTGTTTCTCTGGTTTGTGCCATGGCTTTAACACCTATGCTAAGTTCCCAATTGTTAACTGTAGAAAAAGGTCATGGTAAATTTTTCACTAAAGTTTATTCTCCTATCGAGCGTTTCTTAAATAATTTGGATAATTGGTATGCAGGATTGATTAATTGGGCGGTACGTCACAGATGGCAAATGGTATTAATTGCTGCTGGTTTCTTTATCTTAAGCTTGATTCCTTTGATAGGCATTGGAACGGAATTTATTCCACCACAAGACAATGCTCGTATTTCAGCTACAGTGCAATTGCCTATTGGAACAAGAATGGAAATTTCAAAAGAAACCGCAGAAGAATTGACTAAACTTTGGAGAGAAAAATATCCAGAAATTGAAACTATTAATTATACTGTTGGACCAGCAAGTAGCGATAACGTGTTGGGCTGGGTTATGACAACAGGGACACATCTTATTTCTTATACTTTTCAGTTGGTGGATGCCAATGAACGAGAAAGAAGTATTTTCGAAATAGGTGATAGCATCCGTCATGATTTAAATATACGGCCTGAAATTGCAAAATCAACTGTTACTGCGGGAGGTGCAATGGGAAGAATTGGAGGGCAATCCATTATTGACGTGGAGATCTATGGTTATGATTTTAATCAAACAGATAAAGTAGCAAAAGAATTGACTAATCGGATCGATAAGAATATAAAAGGCTTGGTAAATACCACGATTAGTCGTGAAGATTATTCCCCGGAATATCAAGTCATATTCGATAGAGAAAAATTAGCTTTGAATGGGCTGGATATTGCTACGGCTTCAACTTTTTTGAGAAATAGAATTAATGGATTAGTAGCAAGCCTTTATCGTGAGGAAGGAGATGAATATAATATCCGGGTAGTTTATGCTCCTGAATATCGTGAAACTATTGAAGATATTGAGAATATTTTGATTTATAATAATCAAGGTCAAGCAATTCGTTTGAAAGATTTGGGTAATGTGGTAGAAACATTAACTCCACCTTATATTCAAAGGAAAAACAGAGAGCGTGTTATAACTGTTTCAAGTACCGTTTCAGGAACAACAATTGATAAAGCAGTGAGAGGTTTAAGGACTCAATTATCCCAAATGGATATTCCTACGGGAATAGATGCTGAAATTACTGGAACTTATGAAGATCAGCAAGAATCATTCGCTGATTTGGGTACTTTGTTGATTATTGTAATTTTACTGGTATATATTGTGATGGCATCTCAGTTTGAATCTCTTACTTATCCTTTTATTATTATGTTTGCGTTGCCATTTGCTTTTTCGGGGGTAGTTTTAGCATTGGCATTAAGTAGGAATACGCTTAATATGATGTCATTAATTGGTATTGTTATGTTGGTAGGAATTGTGGTTAAAAATGGTATTGTGCTGGTGGATTATATAAATTTGAATAGGGAACGAGGTATGGGTATTATTCGAGCCATTGTAAGTGGGGGTCATTCTCGTTTGCGTCCTGTTTTAATGACTACTTTAACCACTATTTTAGGAATGGTACCATTGGCTATTAGTAATTCTCAAGGTTCAGAAATTTGGAAACCAATGGCTTATACCATTATAGGAGGTTTAACAGTATCTACTATTTTGACATTGGTGATAGTGCCGACATTGTATGCTATTTTTGCAGGATTTGGTATCAATCGGAAATATCATAAATTGCAAAAACAACATTAACGGGATTACATTTGATCTTTCTACTCTTATTTAAGGAGATAAAAGAGATCAAATATTGGAAAACTTTAAAATTCAATAAGAGTAAAAAAATAGCCAGTTTTAAAAGCAATGTTTTTACTCAAACTTATTTAAAAAAATTATTTCATGAAATCAATTTTTATTGTTTTTGATCAAGGTTTTTATCATCAAGTTCTTGAAATACTTTATATCAATCATCATGTTCGTGGATTTACAAGCTGGGAAAGGGTTTTGGGACGTGGCAGCAAAACAGGTGAGCCTCATTATGGCACTCATGCTTGGCCTTCATTAAATGGGGCTATCTTAACCGTTGTTCCAGATGAAAAAGTAAAACCTATTTTAGAAGATTTGAAAGCATTGGATGCCACTTCTGATGTAATGGGCATACGTGCTTTTGTATGGAATATTGAAGATGGAATGTAAAATTTTAGACTTTAAAAAGGCACTTTGAATAGTTTATTATAAAAAGTGCCTTTTTAATATGTTTTATGGTGTCCACCTATGAATTTTCTCAAAGTAATTCGGCAATTTTATTCTCCAATTTTCTTAAATCTTTTGTAAAATTACGTATTCCTTCTGCTAATTTTTCCGTAGCCATAGCATCTTCATTTAACATCCATCTAAAAATTTTTTCGTCAATTGTAATACGTTGAACATCATTGCTTTTTGCTTTTTCTGGATCAAGTTTTCTCTCTAATATTCCTTCCGTTTGTTCCAGCTCTTTCAATAAAGTGGGAGAGATGGTGAGTAAATCGCATCCTGCAAGTTCAATAATTTGTTGAATATTTCTAAAACTGGCTCCCATTATTTGGGTAGGATAATCAAATTTTTTGTAATAATTATAAATTGACACAACTGATTTTACGCCTGGATCTTCGCTTGGAGAATTGAATGAAAAACCTTCTTTTTTGTACCAGTCTAAAATTCGTCCTACAAATGGTGATATGAGAGTAACTTGTGCTTCTGCACATGCTATTGCTTGTACCAATGAAAAAAGTAAGGTTAAATTACAATGAATGCCTTCTTTTTCTAATATTTTAGCTGCTTCAATTCCTTCCCATGTTGAGGCAATTTTTATTAATATTCTTTCTCGTGAAATACCTTCTTTTTCATATAAGGCGATTAAATCCCGAGCTCTCTGAATTGTTCCCATTGTATCAAAAGATAAACGTGCATCAACTTCGGTTGAAACTCGTCCTGGAACAATTTCCAGAATTTTTATTCCAAAGTTAACAGATAATTTATCTAATGCCAACTTTAATTGTTGTGATTTATCTACATATGATTTTTTTGCATATTGAATAGCGTCAAATACTAAATGTTGATATTTTTCCTGTTGAGAAGCAGCAAAAATCAGCGAGGGATTTGTAGTAGCATCCAATGGTTTATAATTAATAATAGATTCAAAATCGCCTGTATCAGCAACTACTTTTGTATAAGTTTTCAATTGTTCTAAGAGATTCATAACTTTAAATTTTAATAAGTTAGTTTTAAATTATTTTTAAAGGACTTACTAAAAAACTGAATTCGGAATAAAAATAGCAAAAAAAGATATTGCCCCAAAAAGTGCATAAAAAAAAATAATTATCAAATGTAAAATTAATCATTTTCCATTAAAATTTTACTTGTTCATAAGTAAGATTTGGGACTTTAATAACAATTTTATCTATAATTTACTACCATAAGTAATACAGTAGTATGTGATAAAGGAGAGCTCTTCGCATTTTTGTGGTAAGTTTAAATCACGGTTAAAGCATGAAATCCGATTAGTGGTATAAGTTTACATCCGTAGTAATACTTATTTTTTGAAGGACAGTATCCTTTTGAAGTAATTTCAGGTGCAACTTTACCAATGCGATTTTTACCTGAACAAATAATTATGGGCATTGAATCTACAATGGAAATAATGTTGTTGCAATCCTCCGGCTTAAAGGAATCGAGTAAGCTTTCAACCAAAGTTTTAAATGCTTCAGATAAAAGGTTTAATCTGGCATTAAAGGCCTGATAAGAAGGAATTTTTGGGAACCATGATAAAAGATAATCTTTGGCAAAACAATAGATTTCTTTCACTTGAGCATAGTGTTGTTCAGATGCTGTGAAAAGATAAATAGTCATAATTTCTTGATCAGTGAATAGAGGATTGGCATTATTACTGAATCGTTGACACGTAAAACGAAGTTCTTTTTCATATAAATCGCATATATAAAGATATATGGCAATTAATTTAAGCTCTTTTTCCTTAAAAATCATATTTAGAATAATTTATAGAATTATCTTCTAAGACAATAATTTACAGTGAATTAAGCAAATTTTTAAACAATTATTTTGTTAAAAATAAACAATTTTTTAAACATAGATGAAAGGGTTTTTCTACTCTTGATTCGCATGATTAAATTATTTTACTGGTACAAATATTAAAAAAGCAGTACGATATGGTCGTTACTGCTTTCAAATTTTATTCTTTAATAAAAGACTATTTCTTCTTTGCCTGATTGGCAACTTCTTCCATCAATTTTTTTATTTCTTCGGGATCGCCCAGAAAATAGTCATTCACCAAATTACAATCGTCATCAAATTCAAATACATAAGGAATTCCTGTAGGTAAATTTAACCCTACAATATCTTGATCGGATATGTTTTTTAGCACTTTTACAATGCCACGCAAACTGTTTCCATGAGCTACCACCAAAATTTCATTTTTCTCTTTCAGAGTAGGAAGAATGTTGTTTTCCCAATAAGGCAAAATACGTGCAACAGTATCTTTTAATGATTCCGTTAGAGGCAAATCTTTTTTGTCTACATCTTTATATCGTGGATCAAGGTAAGGTGAACGTGGATCATCAGGATCAAGTGGAGCAGGGGGAACATCATAACTTCTACGCCAAAGTAAAACTTGCTCTTCTCCATATTTTTCTGCCATTTCTGCTTTGTTTAGTCCTTGCAATACACCATAGTGCTTTTCATTTAATCTCCAACTTTTTTCTACCGGGATCCAGTCCAGATCCATTTGGTCTAAAATAATGTTCAATGTTTTAATGGCTCTTTTCAGGTAAGAAGTATAAGCTTTCTGGAAGAAAAAGCCTTTCTCTTTTAAAATCTTACCAGCTTTTATTGCTTCTTCAATGCCTTTTTCAGATAAATCTACATCAGTCCAGCCTGTGAAACGATTCTCCTTGTTCCATACACTTTCTCCGTGTCTTACTAATACTAATCTTTTCATTTTGCAGATTTTTAAAATATTGATTTAATGAATAATTTTCTTAATGCAAAGATATTTAAAATTCACCAGAAATCAAAGGTTTAAAAGTTGAACTTAGGAGTCGACCATTTAAATTGGTTTTTTGTTGATTGACAGATTATCTTTATTTTTGTCATAAATAATCATTAAATTCCTCTTTTGAAAAATCTTTCAATGACTCTTAGAAATGAACTTCAACATCGCATTTTGATTTTAGATGGTGCGATGGGCACTATGATACAACGTCAGAAACTTTCTGAAGCAGATTTTCGCGGTTCTCGTTTTGTAAACTGGTCGAAACAATTGAAAGGGAACAATGATTTGCTCGTATTAACACAGCCATCGTTAATTCAATCTATTCATAGAAAATATCTGGAAGCTGGAGCTGATATCATTGAAACAAATACTTTCAATGCTCAACGAATTTCAATGGCTGATTATGAGATGGGAGAATATGTTCGAGAAATTAATCTGGTTGCGGCTCATCTGGCGCGTAAAGTGGCAAATGAATTTACTGCCAAAAATCCTGAAAAACCACGATTTGTTGCAGGTTCGGTTGGACCTACCAATAAAAGTGCTTCTTTGTCGCCTGATGTAAATCTTCCAGCTTTTCGTTCTGTTACTTTTGATGAGCTGGTATCAGCTTACAAAGAACAAATGCTTGCACTAATTGAAGGCGGAGTGGATGCGTTGTTGATAGAAACCGTTTTTGATACGCTAAACGCTAAAGCTGCCATTTTTGCTGCTCAGGAAGCCATGAAAGAAGCAAACAGACGTGTTGAATTAATGGTTTCTGCTACTATTGCCGATAAAAGTGGAAGAATCTTATCTGGACAAACTGTTCAAGCTTTTCTGGTCTCTATTGCTCATGCTGATTTATTATCAGTTGGCTTGAATTGTTCTTTTGGAGCAAAAGATTTAAAACCTTATTTACAAGAAGTTAGCAAATACGCTCAGTGGTTTGTCAGTGCTTATCCAAATGCTGGTTTGCCCAATCAGTTGGGTGAATATGAAGAAACTCCTGAAACAATGGCTGAACAAATAAAAGAATATCTTGATGAACAACTGGTAAATATTATTGGAGGTTGCTGTGGAACAACGCCGGAACATATTGCTTGCTATGTTGATTTGATAAAGAATGTAAAAGTTCGTCAACCTCAACCTCCAACTACTGATTTACAATTAAGTGGACTTGAAGTTCTTACGATTAATGAAAATAGTTTGTTTGTAAACATTGGTGAAAGGTGCAATGTAGCTGGTTCAAGCAAATTCCTTCGTCTTATTCAGGAAAAGAAATATGAAGAAGCTTTGTCTGTAGCTCGCCAGCAAGTAAATGATGGAGCACAAATGCTTGATATTAATATGGACGATGCTCTTCTTGATGCCAAAGAGGAAATGGTTACTTTTTTAAATTATCTGGGTTCAGAGCCAGCAGTTGCAAAAGTTCCTTTTATGATTGATTCTTCAAAATGGGAAGTTATTGAAGCAGGGTTGAAATGTATACAGGGAAAAGGTGTCGTAAATTCGATCAGTTTGAAGGAAGGCGAAGATGATTTTTTAGCCAAAGCCAAAAAAATTCGTTCTTATGGTGCGGCAGTTGTTGTTATGGCTTTCGATGAAAAAGGTCAAGGTGATACTTTTGTACGAAAAATTGAAATTTGTGAACGAGCATATCATTTATTGACAAAAAAAGCAGGTTTTCCTCCGCAAGATATTATTTTTGATCCCAATGTGCTTGCTATTGCCACCGGTATGACAGAACACAGTAACTATGCAGTTGATTTTCTGAAGGCAGTTCAATGGATAAAGGAAAACTTACCTTATGCAAAAGTCAGTGGTGGCATCAGTAATCTTTCTTTTTCTTTTAGAGGAAATAATGTTGTTCGGGAAGCCATGCACGCAGTTTTTCTATATCACGCCATTCAAGCTGGTTTAGATATGGCAATCGTGAATGCCGGTGCTTTGCCTATTTATGAAGAAATTGAACCAACATTACTGGAGCGAGTAGAAGATGTGATTTTGAATCGAAGAGAAGATGCCACTGAAAGATTGATTGACTATGCAGAAAAAATAAAGGATAAAAATTCTTCTCAGAAAATTGAAAAAAAAGAAGATTGGCGTTCCTATCCGTTAGAAAAACGATTGGAATATGCTTTGATGAAAGGTATTGAAGATTATCTGGAAGAAGACCTGACTGAAGCCTTAACTCAATATGATTCTGTCATCGAAATTATTGAAAAGCCACTCATGAATGGTATGAATGTGGTGGGCGATTTGTTTGGTGAAGGGAAAATGTTTTTACCTCAAGTGGTCAAAACAGCTCGTACAATGAAAAAAGCTGTTGCCATTCTGCAACCTGAAATCGAAAAACAAAAAGTTAGCTATCAAAATACCAGTGCTGGTAAGTTTTTGATTGCTACCGTAAAAGGTGATGTGCACGATATTGGAAAAAACATTGTTAGTGTGGTGTTGTCTTGTAATAATTATGAAGTCATAGATTTGGGCGTAATGGTTCCTGCCGAAAAAATTATCGAAACAGCCAAGCAGCAAAAAGTAGATTTGATTGGTTTAAGCGGACTTATTACGCCTTCGCTGGAAGAAATGGCAAATGTCGCAATAGAATTAGAAAAAAATGATTTTCATATTCCTTTGCTCATTGGAGGAGCTACTACTTCAAAAATTCACACCGCTCTTAAAATTGCTCCTTATTACAGCGGACCAGTGGTTTATGTGAAAGATGCTTCAGTTAATATTTCCATTGTTTCACAATTAATGAATGAAAAATTTCGCAATCAATTTGTTGCAGAAATTCAAAACGAATATGAAGCTATTCGGCAAAAATATAATCAAGAAGAAAACCTATTAAGTTTTGAAGAAGCAAAAAAAAGGAAACCAAAATTATTTTGATTTTCAGGTTAAATATTAAGTTCTTGTTTTTTATCATTTTAGCGACTTGTGCAATTCAAACAGATTTCATATTGCTTTCGATTCTTGAGGATATTCTCTCTGAAATTGAAGGCTTTTTTTGAATGCCAGCATTGATAAAATGACTCTTGAAAAACATTTCCAAAAGAATATTTTCCGCTCTTGTCAAAACAACAAGGCAACACGTCACCATCTACATTCACTACAGCACCACTCCAAAGCCGCCAGCAACGATTGGGCTGAGCATATTTCAACTGAAATTTTCCATTTTTGTTCTTTTTATATCTGGAATATTTAGATTGATGAGGCATTAAAGGATGTCCATTTTCAAAATTATGTAATTGAGCTGTTTTAAAAACTAATTTATCCACTTTTAATTCTTTTGCCAATTTTTTCATATCTTTCATTTGAAATTCATTGGAACGCAAGACCAAAAACTGAATTTCAATCATTGGCGTTAATGATTTTAGTTCTCTTTTCTTTTGTGTCAATGTTTTTACAGCTTTTATTACTTTACTTACGTTTCCTCCTTTTCGATAAATTTCATAAACTTCCTGCGTTGTTCCGTCAAGTGAAATAATCAATTTGTCCAAGCCCGACAAAACAAGTTTTTCAGCCATTTTTTCATTTATCAATTGAGCATTTGTAGAAAGGGAAGTATAAATTTTAGCTTCATGAGCATAACGAATCATTTCTGGCAATGATGGATGTAAAAGTGGCTCACCTTGAAAATATAGCATTGCATGCAACAAAGTGCTTTCCAATTCATCTATTATTTTTTTGAATTGAAAGAAATCCAGAAAATGTTTTTTTAAAGAAGAGAAATTTTTTCCAGTGTAACATTCTGGGCAACGAAGATTGCAAAAATCGACAGGTTCTATTGAAACAAAAAAAGGTAAATTTCTTTTTTTTGTATTATTAATTTTAAAAATAGATAAAATATATGAAATCAAGAGTTTAATAAAATTAAAACTCTTGGTAATGTTAAGGTATTTTAAAGAATGTAACCAGTGGTATATTTTTTGATAGTTCATTTATGAATTATTTTTAAAGAATGTAGAAAGAAAAAAAAGTTTAAGATTTTTTTTGCAAAAATAAAGAATAATTTGACAAAAAATTGTAGCTTTGTCAAGTTAGTATTATTCTATTTCTGTAGAATTATTATTTAATATAATTGAATCATTAACATTAAAAAAATTTCTGTCGTATGAAAAAACAATTATTTTTTGCTTTATCAATGGTGGTGGCTATTATCCTTTGCTCGTGCAGTAAAGATATGGGAGCTCTTGATCCTACCAGTTTTAAATGCACTCCCAATCCTCTCGAAGCAAAAGGTGGGAAAATAAATGCCACAATAAATGGAACTTTCCCTGTAAAATATTTTAACAAGAATGCCGTAGTAACGGTAACTCCTGTTTTACGTTTTCAGGGTCAAGAAGTGAAAAGTACTCCTGCAATTTTCCAGGGAGAAAAAGTAGTAGGAAATAATAAAGTCATTTCCTACAAGGCCGGTGGTTCTTATACCATTAATGCTTCTTTCAACTATGTACCAGAAATGGCAAAATCGGAATTGTATCTTGACTTTGACGTCACTGTTAAAGACAAAAATTATCAAATTCCAAGTGTAAAAGTGGCAGATGGTGTAATTGCTACTTCTGAGTTGGCTACGGTAAGTGCTTCTGAAATTCAAGGTGCTTTGATACCTGATAAATTTCAACGTATCATTCAGGAAAGCCAGGATGCAGACATAAAATTTTTAATCGAGAGATGGGATCTTCGTCCAACCGAATTGAAGAAAGACGAAGTTGTTTCATTAGTTAATAAAATAGCACAGGTTAAAAATGATACTGCTAAAAAAGTTTCTAATTTTGAAATTGCGGGATATGCTTCACCTGATGGTCCAATTGATTTAAATACCAATCTCGCTGAAAAACGTCAAAAGGTTTCTGTTGATTACATCAACAATCAAATAAAGAAACTCAAAACTTCTGTAAAAATTGATACAAAGTTTACACCTGAAGACTGGGAAGGATTCCAGAAGTTAATGGAAAATTCCAATATTCAGGATAAAGAAGTTATTTTAAGAGTTTTGTCGATGTATTCTGATCCAGAAGAACGTGAACGTCAGATTAAAAATCTATCTGTAGCTTATCAAAAAATTGCTGAAGAGATTCTTCCTCAATTACGTCGTTCTCGACTGAAACTTACGGTGGATATTATCGGTAAATCTGATGATCAAATTTCTCAGTTAGCTGCTAACAATCCATCTCAACTTTCTGTTGAAGAATTGCTTTATGCTGCAACATTAAAAGATAATCTGAATGATAAAGCAATTATTTATCAGAAAGTAATAAACCTTTATCCAAATGATGTTCGTGGGTATAATAATTTAGGTCTTGTTTACTATCAACAAAACAAGATAGATGAAGCAGAAAAATTGTTTACTCAAGCTCTGCAGAAGGATCCAAATTCACCTGATGTTAACTTTAATTTAGGATTGATTGCATTAAAGAAAGGCGATGTGACCAAAGCCGAAGAATTATTTGGAAAAGCAGCCAACACGAATGGAGAAATGAGTAAAGCTTTAGGAACATTGTATTTGAAGAAAGGAGACTATGCCAAGGCAATGAATTCATTCAAATCAAATGATGTTTCTAATAATGTTGCTTTACTTTATATTTTGAATAATGATTATAATCAAGCTCGAAAAGTTTTGTCTGCTATACCTCAACCTGATGCTACAACAGCTTACCTTTCAGCTATTGTTGGAGCCAGAACAAATGATCGCGATGCCGTTTATTCAAATTTAAGAACAGCTATCAGCAAAGACAGATCATTTGCTCAAAAAGCATTGAACGATATTGAATTCGCAAAATTTGCTGCTGATTCTACTTTCTTATCGATTCTAAAAATAGATTAAAAATATAACAGGCATGTCAAATAAAAAAGCAGCTCATTCAAGCTGCTTTTTTATTTGAATAACAAGAACTTAAAATAATAATTGAAAATAGGGATTACTGTTATCATTAAAATTTATAACGTATTCCCAATGCTATTCCTTCCCAGGCTCCTCCATAGCTATTTGGCAAAAAATACCAACCTGGACGATAATCCAATGAAAGTTGCAAAGGAATATCAAAATTATATTCAATCCCAATTTGTCCTGCTATTCCTAAAGCAAGACCATCATAATCTTTATCATGATAATTCCATGATCCAATTTGAGGTCCTAAACCAACATACCAGTTAAAACCATTTGCTAATTCTGATAAATCAAATACCCATTGATAAACACCTGCAAGATTGAAACCGTGATCGTAATAAAAGCCTAAGTCAGCCTCAAGTCGATTAGCATGACTAAAAGGATGTTGATAAGATAACTCGGCACCATAACTAGCACGAACTCCAATAGCTTTACTGTTTACCTGTCCATAAACAAAGCTCGTCATAAAGCTTACCAATAGAATCGTCATAAAAACTGTTTTTTTCATACTTTCATCATTTAATTGTTAAACCATTTTTTAAAGAATCACATTATTTTAAAAATTAGAAAAGATAATATTTAAATTTTATCAGTCTTCTTTTATTGCCAGTCTCCATTTATTTTTATGAGTTCAATTAATTTATTTACGGCTTCTTCTTCTGGAATATTTTTTAGTACACATTGTTTGCCCTTATACAAACTTACTTTCCCTTTTCCAGTACCGACATAACCATAATCTGCATCCGCCATTTCACCGGGTCCATTTACAATACAGCCCATCACCGCAATTTTTAACCCTCTCAGTTGTGAAGTTTTAGCTTTAATTTGAGTAACTACTTTTTGTAAATCAAATAAGGTGCGTCCACAGCCCGGGCACGAAATATATTCTGTTTTTGAAATCCTTACCCGCGTAGCCTGTAAAATTCCAAATGACAGTGAATTAATATCTTCTGAGAGTATTGCACCTTCGTTTTGCAACAAAATTCCGTCGCCGAAGCCGTCAACAAATAACATACCAATATCAACCGACGCCTTTATTTGTAAACTTTCTAAATTGTTTTCCCAATAATTACGAACTATGATAACTGGAGCTGAGATATCCTCATTCATCAAAGTATGAAAAAAAGCTCTTTGCTCAGCAGCTCCATTTTTGTGTTTTGTGAAAAGCAAGATAACCACATCTTTTCTTTCTTTTAAAAGAGAAAAGACTTCCGAAGTTAAATCTGGATAAGTTAATCTTAAAAATTTTATTTCGGATGGATCTTTTTTCAATAATGGAATTTCATTTGGCAAATAAACAGAGAAAATTTTTCCAGTATCATTATAGATTTTTCTCCCTTCTATGTAATAATCTGGTGAAATAGAAAATTTTTTTTGCGTAGAAGTAAACACTACTGGTGGATGATTTCCACCTATATTGGCAACAGCTTGGGTTTTCCTACGAGAATATTCAAAAGGTGACCATGAAGGATTAATCTGTGCAAAAATTTTTTCATGTTGTTTGCGTTCAGCAATATAGGATACAAGCTGCTGAGCGACAGGTATTTCATCTTCTGGCTCTTCGCTCAAGGAAACACGAATGGTATCACCAATTCCATCTGCCAGTAAAGTTCCGATTCCAACTGCCGATTTGATGCGACCATCTTCACCTTCCCCTGCTTCTGTCACCCCTAAATGGATAGGATAATGAAAACCTTTCTGTTCCATTTCTTTTACAAGTTTCCGCACAGCGTGTATCATTAAAACAGTATTGGAAGCTTTTATAGAAACAACTACATCAGAGAAATTTTCTTCCTTGCAAATTTGTAAAAATTCTATGCAGGATGCAACCAACCCTTCTGGAGTATCGCCATAGCGGTTCATTATTCTTTCGCTCAATGAGCCATGATTCACTCCAATACGAATTGCGGTGCGATGTTCTTTACAAATATTAATAAGCCGTATGAATTGTTCTTTTAATTTTTGGTATTCTAAATTAAACTCTTTTTCTGTATAATCCCCTGAATGATTTGCTTTAATACTTTTTACATAATTGCCCGGATTAATCCTTACTTTTTCTACACACTGAGCTGCAGCTTCTGCTACCAAAGGATTAAAATGAACATCTGCCACCAGCGGGGCAAGGTAATTTTTTTCATTTAATAGATGATGAATCTTTTTTAAACTTTCCACTTCACGTAACCCTTGTGTAGTGAAACGTACCAGTTCTGCTCCAGCTTTAATCAGACGAATGCATTGCAAGACAGAAGCATCAATATCATTGGTATCAGTATTGGTCATCGATTGCAAACGAACAGGTGAATTACCTCCCATTAGCAAATTTCCTATTTTGATTTCTTGAGTAGGTCGGCGATTGTAATTAAAAAGGTCAGGAATCCACATTTTTTTACTTCTTTATGCAAAAATAAACAATTTTCTGTGGAAAACATATAATTTAAAATTTTACAGTTTTGAAAATGTACTTTTACAATTTGTATAAAAATATCTTTGAATTCTTACAAAGATTTTTTAAGCAAATATTTAAACAAAATAAACAATAAATTTTATTAATTGAAAGCAATTGAGTAACTTTGTATAGATTTTTTTTGTAAAATGACTAATCAATACGAAGAACTAATAAACGTATTTGCTTCGAATCTGCGAAAATTAATTTCGGAGTATGAGTCATTAAAAGTACAGAACTTTATGTTGAAAAAAGAAATAGAGTTAAAAGACAACGAATTAAAATCTCTTCAACAAAAAGTTTTGGAACTACAAGAAAAAATCAACCATTTTCAAATTGCTAAAGCATTAGCAGCTACGCCTGAAGAAAGTAGCTTGGCAAAGCAGCAGCTTAGTAAAATGGTGCGGGAAATTGACAAATGTTTAGCTCTTTTACTAAAAGAATAAGAGCAAGATGATGGACAACGATACTTTTTTAATAAATGTACAAGCAGGTGGTTTCAAATTACCCCTTCGTATTGCCCGAAAAGATGAAGAAATATACCGAAAAGCTGAAAAATTATTTTCAAAATATCTTGAAAAATATCAGCAAAAATATCATCAGCGAGCCAATGAAGAGATTTTAACTTTAGTTGCTTATCAATTTGCAGTTTTACTAATAAAGCAAGAAATGAGACAGGATGTTTCTCCTGTGATTGAAAAGTTAGCATCATTGAATAAAGAAATTGAAAATTGCTTAAGTAAAAAATAATCAGTAAAATTTTTATCGTTTTCCTAAACTAAATTTCCCGCATTGCGTTGTTTTAATGGAGTTTTTCTTCATTAAAAGAGATATTTGAACAACGTGAATGCGTTTTTTTATATTTATATATTTCTATTTATAAAATTTTTATTAAATAATAAAATCAAAAAATGGAACTCATCATAGGAATTATAATTGCATTAGTAGTAGGCGTGACGGGGACCTTTCTTTATTTTAAGCATAACAATAAACGTATGCTTAAAAAAATGGAGGAAGAAGCAGAACTCGTCAAAAAGAATAATTTAATTGAAGTCAAAGAGAAATTTATTGCACTGAAATCGGAATATGAACAGCAAGTTCAGCAACGAAATGCAAAATTGCAGGCTAGCGAAGTAAAATTGCAGCAAAGAGAAATGCAACTCAACCAACGGCAAGGTGAACTGCAAAGAAAGATAAATGAAATTGAATCGATGAGGGAAAATCTGGAAAGTCAATTCACAGCAACCGAAAATCGAAAAAAAGAACTTGAGCATCTTATTCGTCAAGCACAAGAACAATTAGAAACTATTTCAGGACTTTCAACAGACCAGGCAAAAGAACAATTAATTGAATCGCTGAAAGAAGAAGCCAAAACGGAAGCCATGTCTTATGTTAATGATATTATGGATGAAGCAAAAATGACTGCCAATAAAGAAGCTCAAAAGATTATCATTCAAACCATTCAGCGTGTGGCTACCGAGACGGCTATCGAAAATTCAGTAACTGTTTTTCATATCGAATCCGACGAAATGAAGGGACGAATTATTGGTCGTGAAGGTCGTAACATTCGAGCACTGGAAGCAGCTACTGGCGTTGAAATTATTGTGGACGATACACCTGAAGCAATTGTTCTTTCAGCTTTCGATCCTGTTCGACGTGAGATTGCTCGACTGTCGCTGCATCAATTGGTAGCCGATGGACGTATTCATCCAGCTCGCATTGAAGAAGTAGTCAATAAGGTGAGAAAACAACTGGAAGATGAAATCATTGAAGTAGGTAAACGTACCACAATTGATTTAGGAATTCATGGATTGCATCCTGAATTAATTCGTCTTATTGGAAAAATGAAATATCGCTCTTCGTATGGACAAAATTTGTTGCAACATGCTCGTGAAACTGCTAACCTTTGTGCTATTATGGCAGCAGAATTAGGACTGAATCCTAAAAAAGCAAAAAGAGCTGGTTTATTGCATGATATTGGTAAAGTACCCGATGATGAACCCGAACTGCCACATGCTATTCTTGGTATGAAACTTGCTGAGAAATATAAGGAAAAACCTGATATTTGTAATGCAATTGGTGCACACCACGATGAAATAGAAATGGAAACGCTAATTGCACCGATTGTACAGGTGTGTGATGCTATATCAGGAGCACGTCCGGGAGCGAGACGTGAAATTGTAGAAGCGTACATTAAACGATTGAAAGATCTGGAGGAAGTTGCTCTTTCGTATCCTGGAGTAGTAAAAACCTATGCTATTCAGGCAGGAAGAGAATTGAGAGTTATCGTAGGTGCTGACAAAATGGATGATAAGGAAGCAGAATTACTCTCAATGGATATTGCAAAGAGAATACAAGATGAAATGACCTATCCAGGTCAAATAAAAATTACTGTTATTCGTGAAACAAGAGCAGTAAGTTATGCAAAATAAGATGTTGAAAGTAGCTAAATAAATGATTCACAAAACGTTGTGAATTTGTTTTTCTGAAATGACATATCCTTTTATGGGGCTGTTTGGTTTTGACAGCAAGTTGAAAGGGTATGTAAGCATGCCGAGCCGAGAGGTCACAGCTCGTAAATCTCGGATCTCAAAAAGTAACTGGCGAAGCTAATTACGCTCTCGCTGCTTAATCGAAGTAAAGTAGATTAAGCTTTATCCCTACACAAGGTGTGGGGACGAGACATCTCCCAGGCACCCTCTCCTCGAGGCAGCCTGATGTGGAGGTGCAGCAAAATCGAGGATAGTTGCGTTTAGCCCTGGGAACGCAATGAAACCTTAAAGGGCTAAGGTACAGGTCGGCAGCTTCGGCCTTGCCTGTACACGAAAAATCAAGCGAAGCTAAGCATGTAGAAAGCATATCGGTTCCTTGTTTGGACGAGGGTTCAAATCCCTCCAGCTCCACTTTTTAATCTTACCTTTTCTTCTCCTTCTCAAGAAAAAATTATAATATTTATGTTATAGAGAATTCATAATTTACTAATGATTTTTTTAATTTTACAAAAAACAATCGTATCATTCGTATTATTAAAACTATTTTTGCTTTTTAAAGGTATGATTGCACCGTGTAACATATTAGTTAAAAAAAATCTTATCGTGCTAAAAACCTTCATAACAATGGAAAACAAATATAACAAACCTTATTACCTTATTGTCTTAAGTTTAAAAATTGATTAATAAATATTTAGTATTTTCTCAATGGAGATAAAAAGATTTATTTGTAATAGTTTTATTTTTCAAAAAATGGTTTGTGTAATCACAAAAAAAATCTATATAAATCAACAATTCAACTCATTTAATCATTTAGAAAAATATGTTGTTCAATATTTCTTTACTCGAATGGATAGGTTATTTAGCTTCTATTATTGTAGCTATTTCACTTACAATGAGTTCCATAAAGAAACTCCGCTGGTTGAATTTATGGGGTTCAGCAGTGTTTTCTTTTTATGGATTTGCCATTGGTGCCTTACCAGTAGGCTTGCTTAATTCATTCATGGTTTTTGTAAATGTTTATTATCTCATTAAAATGAATTCTTCTGTGGAATCATTTAAAACATTACAAGTTCCTGCTAACGATCCTTATTTTAATTACTTTATTGACTTTCATAAAAAAGAAATTCAAGAAATTTTTCCAAATTTTGATTTAAGTTTGCTTCAAAATGAAGGAAACAATCGTTCTCTTTCCTTATTAATACTTCGCAATGCTATAGCAGCAGGTGTTTTTTATGGAACAATTGAAGACAACGCTCTTTACGTTCACATTGATTTTGTAACTGCTGAATACAGAGATTTAAAACCAGGTGAATATATTTATAAAAAAAATGTTCAACAGTTGAAAGATTTTGGAATCCAGCGGATTATATCAAAATCAGATTATACCAAACATCAAAAATATTTATTGAAAATGGGGTTTGTTTCTCAAATATATAATCCTTCTGTCTTTGTGAAAGAAATTTAAAAATAAAGATTTTTATTTGTTAGAAAATTTTTTTTTAACTATATTAAAGCTCTAATTATTATGAAAAAATTATTATTAATTATTGGAATTATGACTGCAACAAATTTATTTAGCAAAACACCGACTTTTGAAAGCGATGTTTTTGAAACCTCAATGGGTAAATTGACCATTACTTTTATTGGTCATGGAAGCCTTATGTTTGAGGTAAATCAAACAGTTATTCATGTTGACCCAGTCAGCCAATTTGGAAATTATTCACTTCTTCCTCAAGCTGATTTGATTCTCATTACGCATGATCATTATGATCATTTAGACCCTGCTGCTATTAAAAAAATAGCAAAAAGCGACACGAAAATCATTATTCCATCAGTGTGTAAAAAAGCTGTACTAGAAGGATTTGTAATGCAAAATGGAGCTTCTACTACTTTCAATAATATTAGTATTGAAGCTGTACCTGCATACAACATCAAACATAAAAATGACAAAGGTGAATTTTTTCATCCAAAAGGTATGGGGAACGGCTATGTGCTTACCTTTGGAAATTTTAAGGTGTATGTAGCTGGTGACACGGAAAATATTCCTGAAATGAAATCACTTAAAAATATTGATGTTGCCTTTCTGCCAATGAATTTGCCTTTTACTATGACGCCCGAAATGGTAGCTGACGCTGCACGAAGTTTTAAACCCAAAATTTTGTATCCTTATCATTACGGGAATACCGATCCCAATCAACTGGTTAAATTATTGAAAAATGAACCCAACATTGAAGTAAGGATTCGTAAACTAAGATAAACATTTTGTTTCAGAATGTTAACACCTACTTTAACGAATGGCTGATTAATTTAAAAGCCATTCGTTTTTTAACAACTTTACTCTTTTACAAATCCAACAACCCCTCGGGTAACTCCATGAAAATTTCCTTTTTTTTGTGATCAATATTTTTAATGTATTCTTCACTTAATGGAATCAAATATTCCTGACCTTCTTTTTCAACCACAAACAAGATATTCTCTGTACTTTCATCTACTTCACAAATGGTTCCAATCAAAACATTTTCCTGATTTATTACTTGAAAACCAATAAAATATTCTTCTTGCAATTTTTCTTCTTCCAACGAAATAACATGATTTAAGAATTTTTTATGTAAAAAAATCGTCAATCCAGAAAATTTATGGGCTGCTGTTTCTGTATTTATGTCTTCCAATTTCAGAAAACCACTGTTGTCAGATTTCCATCGAATATTCTCGATAAAAAAAGGAACTAAAATACCATCCCTATTAAAGATTAAAAAAGGAATTTTTTCCCAATCTGAAATAGGATGTTTTAATAAAAAAGACATTTCGCCTTTTACGCCGTGAGGCTTTATAATTTCACCAATTGGAAAAACTTCTTCCTCGCTAATCATAAATAAAAGATATGAAATTTCCTACTTGCAAAAAAAAATAACTAATTTAGAAAGACAACGCAACTCCTAACAAAAAATTTGTTCCTTGAACATCGTATCCGTAAAAATACTGATAACTACTATTGAAAAAGTTGTTCACCTTTGCAAAAACAGTCAGAAAACGGGAATAATTATAAGAAATGCCCATATTAACATCAAAAGCAGATTTCATTAAAATAGTCTTTTTTTCCAGTTTAGCATAACGACCTGATTGATAAAAAATCTTAGCTGATAAATTTATATTCGAAGCCAATGAAGCATGAAGGTTCATATCAGCTTCCCATTTTGGTTTGTTCCAGGCATATGGTTCATCAGAAACTTGCCAATCATTATAAACACCTTTCAACTCACAACTGAAACGATCCTGCAAATGATATGAAAGTCGTAAACCGCTTCTTAAAAGGTCAGTTTTACTGTAAGTTACATCAAAACGATTGATAAACAAATGATTATTGGGCTCTGTCATATCATTTGAGATAAATTCTTTATTGATAAAAAAATATTGATTATTAATATGTTGATAATCAATAAAAGCATCCACAAAAAATAATTCAGCAGGTTTTAATTTTATTCCGAGATAACCTTCAAAAGGAGTAAAAGTATCATTAACTTTTAAATAAGCATCAGCAAAACAGTTTTCCTTTAAAATTTTACTTCTACTGTTAACTTGATAGTTCCCAGTTATTCCGCCATAAATTGCCATCCATGTTGGAAATGGCTGCCATTCAGCTTGTATGTCGGGATAAAGATGAAGAAAACCTTTTTCTTCGAAACTGAAAGCTGATTGTATTCCTAAACGAGCTCTAAATTTATCGGAGTGATAATCATAATAAGGATGAATGATAAAAACCGAATAGGAATTTTCTATATTCGTTGAATCCGTTACTTTCGAATTGTAATTTAATTGAAGCAAATCAGCATCCAACCCTAATTTATTGTCATTGTAAGGTATCTGGAATTTGCCACTTAATAAAATCTGATGTTCTTTGCTTCCCCTACCGGCATTTAAAAAAGAATAATCTAACTTGCCAACATATTGAATATCAGAAGTATTCGATTTTGATTGAACACCTCCATAAATATTTCCTCTCCAGAAAGTGTTAAATCGATTCAGTTCAGACAATTCTTTCAGAGAATAAGAAAAAATGGGTTGTTCTTTATCTGTTGGTAAATAAATAGCCGAAGGATAATTCCCAGCCAATTGTTTTAAATCAACTATAGAATCAAGATTAAAATTATTTCCGTAATATTTTAATCGTTCATAGCTGCCATTAACACCAGTGAAAAAATCAAGATTTTTGAAATCTTTATTAAAGAAAAGCGACGCATCCGAAGTAGTATGCCATTTGTTTCCATATGTACTTAGATGATGAACTGTAAAATCTAAATACATATCTTCTTTTTTTATAAATGGATAGGCAAAATCCAACAAAGAATTATAATAATTTCCCCAACCCATTTTTGCATAGCCGTTTTTTAGAGGCTCTTGTTGTAAAGAAAATTCAATTGCCTGCAAAGGATGAATGTTGGTTTCCACAGGTAAAGGCAAATAAAATTCCGTATAAACTGGTGATAATTTTTCCACTTGTGGCTCATACAATTTAGGAGTTAAATTGATTTTTCCTGCTTCTTTAATGACAGGCACATATTCCCGTTCGACTGTAACTTCACGTCTGAAAATAGAATCTTGCCCAAAAACAGGCATGAAATATATTGCAACTATGAAAATAAAAATCAATAATTTTTTTCTATTCATTTGAAGAATTTTTCTAAAATTTATGAACAAAATTTCTTAAATTAATTTAGCCAATGATTTTCTGCTTTTCTCGTTTGGCAATTGCCTGTAAACGTTCTTCAATGAGATTTTCAATTTCATCTTGATTCGGATAATTTTTACGTAAGCTTAACAAATATTGCTTTGCCTGAAAATCATCTCCTTTTTTCACATAAATATCAGCTAAAAGCACTATGCTTTTTGCCAGCCAAAATTGATGTGGCGTATTTTTTTTCATGAAATCCATAATTTCATTTTCTGCTTCTTTCAGTTTACCTTGTTCAAAATACACCTTTGCCAGTAAATATTTTGATTCTGCACCCCAAGTCGTTCGTGTATCAACAGAAAGTTTTTTCAAATCAACAATTGCCTGTTCATTTTTTCCAAGTTCAAGATAACTTTTAGCACGATAATAAAGCGATTCGATCAATAAACTCTCATCAGAACGCGGATCGGCAATTATTTCAGAAGCAATGTTTACCAGCGATTGATAATCATTTAAAAAATAATTACATCGTAAAATCCCTAAACGTGCAGCATTCTTATTAATGGTCGATTGAGCAACTGTTTCCAGCTTTTTAAAATAATTCAAAGCAGAGGAATAATCTTTTTTATCATAAGTAATTTCAGCACAACGTAAAGCGGCTTCTTCTGTAAATTCACTCACGGGCAACTCCAGCAAAGCTTGATAAGTGGAAAGAGCCTTTTCTTTTTCACCGGTTTGATAATAACAATCAGCAAGATAATACCGGGCAATGATACAATGTCGTCCTCCAGGACAAAACTTGTTCACATAACTAGACAAACCAGTCAATGCTACTTCGTATTTTCCATTCAAATATTGTTTCTCAGCAGCTATATAAGAAATAGAATCTTCGTGTTGTTCGGCAACATTTTTTATTTTCTGTCCTAAGCTAGCGGCATAATTCAAATAAGCATTCACATCGTTTATTTCTACATAAATGGTTTCCAAACTTTCCAACGCTGTATAAAATTCCTCGCTTTCAGGATATTTTTCGATAACATTCTTAAAAGTGGCTATTGCTTTATCATAGTTTTTTTCATTCAAATAAATCATGCCAATTTCCAGCATTGATTTCCGAGCTAAAACTGAATTTGGGAATTGATTTATCAATCGTTGATAAGTAGCTATAGCTTTCTCGTTGTTATTAAGCATCAAGTAGGAACGCGATATTTCATACAAAGCATTATCATTATATTCAGAACCAGGATAAAGTGTCAACAGTTTTTCCAATTTTGAAATTTTGGCAGTATAATTCTTTTTAATTCCTTCAATATAAGCTGATTGAAATAATGCATAATCGGCTGTTTCAGGACTCAGTTGAACTACTTTATCGTAATATTTTAGAGCTTGTTCAAAATTACGAGCATTATAATAGCAATCGCCAATTCGGTTCAGCGCATCAACATAAGTCACTGAAAAAGAATTTGATTCAAGATTTATATATTTTAAAAACCAATTCAATGCTTCAGAATATTTTTTTTGTGAAAAATAAGCATAGGCTATTGAATAATTTGCTGTAATAAAATTTGGGCTTGATTTTGCATTCGGATTTCTAAAAAAAGCATGTAAATCATTTATAACTGATGCTGATTTTTGAATTCGCCAAAAACATTCTGCTCGCCAGAACAAACATTCAGTAGCATATTTATTGGAAGAAGAAATTTCCAGAGCACGAGTAAAATAATCTATTGCTTCTTCATAATCATTCTGAACAAAAGCCTGACTACCAAGCCGATAAAGCAAGTATTGTTTGATTTCTAATAAGTGAGGCGTCAGTTGTTTGATTTGGGAAATAGACTGATAAGCCAATTCATAGTTTTTTGTAGTAAGATACGCTTCTGTAAGATAATGATAAGCTTCATCGGAATATTTTGAGTTTGGAAATTCTGATAAAAAGCGAGTAAAAGCTGAAATAGTTTCCCCAAAGGCAGAAGGAGTTTCATAACACGTCAAAGCGTAATTAAACAAGGCTTCCTCTCTCACCGCAGGATTGAAGTTTGTTTCTAACGCTGCTTCATAAGCCAATCGAGCATTGATTTTGTCATTTAAATAAATATAGGAACTTCCTAAATAAAGATAAGCATTTTCTGAAATTTCATCGCGTGTAGTAGTAACTTTTGACAAATAAACAACAGCATTTTTGTAATCTTTCAATTGAAAATACGATAAACCTAAAATATATATATCGTTCCTTAACACCTGAGGAAACATCTTTTCATATTTGGTTAAATAAAATACAGCATCCTTATAATTTTTTTCATTATAAGCAATTTCACCCAGTATTCGATAAATTTCTGCATTATTTTTGTTATCAGGATAATTTTCTAATAAAGAAAAAGCTTCTTCTCTTGCCAGCTTATAATCTTTCTGAATATAATAAATTTGAACCAAATAATAAGGAACTATTGCTTGATAATCAGGTTCATTTTTGATTTTTAAAAATTCAGGTAAAGCCTCTTCATAATTTCCCAGCAAATATTGTGAATAAGCATAATAATAAATAGCAGAAATTTTTTGGGATGATTCAACAGATTTTAAATCCTTAAAAATATCACTTGCTTTTTTATAATCTTTGTTTTCAAGATAAGCATAACCTTTACAGAATAAGAAATCTATTCTTTTATCAGGATTCAAATTATTTTCTTTTACTTTTTCAAAATAAGTAATTGCTTCGCTATAATTTTTTTGTTCATAATAAAGCATGCCTGTCATAGCATAGGCAGGATCAGCATAAGAAGTATAAGGATATTTCAACAAAAAATTATTTAACAATTCCATTGCATTTTTCTGCCGCAACTCGAAAGCATTGGCAGCTAAAAAATATTCCGCTTCATGCATCTGCCCCGCTTGCTGAGGTTTTGCTGTTTTAAGAAAATCTTCAAAATAATGATAAGATGCAGTATATTTTCGTTGAAAATAAAGCTCTTTCCCTTTGTCGAAAGAAGCATTAGGATCAGTATAAATCAAAGTATATTGAGCATTCAGCAGAGGAATTGTTATCACACACAAAAAACTGAAAAGGAAAAAACTTTTTTTCATTCTCACTTCAATTTTTGATTTAAATAAATTTCATTACAATTTTTTTACCATTAACAAAGCAAAATTAAATATTTCATTCAGCTTTTCCCAAATTAAGCTCAAGAAACCGAATTATTGCTTTTCTTATGGATTTCAAGCCGAAATAACCTGGCTCAAGTTTATCTAATGCTACATAAAAACAATCTTCTACATCATCAGAAGGAATGAGTTGGGATTCATCTTTTAAACAACACAAAAAGAATAAATCCAAAGTTGGAACCACTAAATCACTGTATTCATATTCATTAGGTTCTGAAAAAAGATATTCCACCTGGACCGTTTCTGCATGTAATTCTTCCGCAAGTTCCCGTTTTACGGCTGCCTCAGCAGTTTCATTGTTATCCACAAAACCACCGGGCAAATCCCATGTATTTTTGGCTGGTTCTTTTTTTCGCTTACAAACCAGTAATTCGTTTTTTTCATTTAAAATAAAAGCAGCTACTGCTGCCGAAGCGTTCATGTAAAAAACAAAACCACATTGCTGACAACGTTTCGATTTTTCATTGTTTTTTATAAAGAAAGGTGAACCACAAGCAGGACAGAACTGAAATTTTTCAAAAAAATCCATATAAGTATTTCAAAATAAAATGATTACAAACAAAATAATCAATAATTGTCCAGAAGATGAAAAAATTTAACTTGAATTGATATTAAAAACAACAAACAATAGTGCAAAGTAAACAATAAATATGCCATAAGTGTTTCTATTGGTAAAACGAAAAAAACCTTTTAGCAGTATGTTATCTTTATCAAAAAGAAATACGTGGTTGTTTAAAACTTTTATTAAGAGGTTTATTTTATTGCAATTAAAATATTAATTTTGCAAAAAAAATAAAGCATGAGCAGAAAAATATTTTTTCAAAACGATGATGACATCAATGAGGTAGTTCATCGTTATGAACAATTTTTATCTGGAAAAGCATCAGGTTATTTTGACATTGAAGAATTCGAAAATATTGCAGAATATTATTTACAAAAAGGTCGTACTAAAGATTCTTCCAGAGCTATAGAATTTGGAATTAAGCTTCATCCCACCAGCAACGAATTAAAAACCAAACGTGCTAAAATTTATCTTGCTTCTGGAAATGCAGAAAAAGCTTATCAACTTTTGGAATCGCTTGCCGATAAAAATGATTACGAAGCTATTTTGCTTAAAATCCAAGCATTGGTGCATATGAGACGTTTCTCTGAAGCTTATCAATTATGTAACCGCCTAATTGATTTTGAAAATGATGGAAAAGACGATGTTCTTCTCGACATTGCCTACATTTATATTGAGCACGGATATTTCAACGAAGCAATGGAATGGCTGCTAAAAGGTTATAAAATTAATCCTAAAAATAGTGACTTGTTATTTGAACTGGCTTTTTGTTATGAACAATTGGACGAAGATGAGAAAGCAATAGTGATTTACAACAAAATCATTGACCTCGACCCTTATTCTTCAGAAGCATGGTTCAATTTAGGACAAATTTATTTTACTTCTCAAGAATTTTCAAAAGCTATTGAAGCGTATGATTTTGTTTTGGCAATTGACGAAAATGATTCTCTTGCTTGTTTGCAAAAAGCTCATGCTCATTTTCAACTAAATCAGTTCAAAGAAGCCATTGAAAATTATAAAGAATATGCTGAATTGACAAGCGACAGTGAACAAGCCAATATTTATATTGCAGAAAGTTTCGAGAAAATGGATCAATTTGACGATGCAATTTCTTATTACCAACGTTCCCTGAAAATTCAACCTGACAATTATGATGCATTGTTAGGCATTGGAGCTTGCTTATTGGAAAAAGAAAAATACAAAGAAAGCATGCAATTCATTTCCAAAGCGTTACATATTAACAAAGAAGATACGGACGCTTGGAATTATCTGGGAGAAGATTATTTGAGAATGGACGACATTGACAATGCTTTGCTTTGTTATTTGAAATCTATTACATTAGATCCAAGTCAACCAGAAACATTAATGATAATTGCCAATATCAATCTGGAAAAAGGTGATTACAATACAGCACTGGAATTTTATCTTCAAGTATTACAACAGGATAATACCGTAGAATATCTTTATCTGTTTTTAGCCATTACTTATTATAAAATCGGAAATAAAACGCTGGCTTATGCCTATTTGAAAAAAGCTATTCAAGAAAATGAAGAGGCTTCGAACATGTTTCTGGAAATTTGTCCTGAAGCGATAGATCCTATTCTTTAATATGAACATTTAGTATCATTTTATGAAAAATAAATCTATTATTATTCTTCTTGTTTTCTTGTTTACTTTTTCATCATTTAATATACAAACAACTGGAACTCAAAAAAATATTAGTAACTTAAAAACGGCTCAAGAACTTTCGTTACTTCAAAAAATAGAAAGATGGTATAACAAAAATATGACTTATGGTGCCATTTGTGCTCTTATGACTATTGAAAGTTCTTTTATCCCTTTTCCATCAGAAATTGTTGTTCCGCCGGCTGCTTATATTGCTAGCCAACCAAATAGTAATTTAAACCACCTCTTAATTATTTTGTTTGCAACATTGGGTTCACTGCTGGGTGCTTATATCAATTATGCTCTTTCCATTTCGTTAGGAAGGGCTTTGATTTACAAATTGGCTGACAGTAAAGTTGGAGCCGCTCTACTTTTAAATAGTGAAAAAATTCGTAAAGCCGAAGCTTATTTTAATAAATATGGAAGTATTTCCACTTTTATTGGAAGATTAATTCCAGGTATTCGTCAACTAATTTCTATCCCTGCTGGCTTAGCAAAAATGAATTTTTTTAAATTTTCTTTATATACTGTTTTGGGAGCTGGAGTATGGAATTGTGTGCTGGTTTATATTGGATATCTGGCTCATGGACAAGCCGATTTGATTAATAAATACAACAAAGAAATCAGCATTGTTATGGTAATATTAGTAGTTGCAGCAGGGATTTTTGGTGGAATTAAATATTATTTGAAGCTAAAGAAAAAATGAAACTGTACGGATTAATTGGTTATCCATTGACTCATTCTTTTTCAAAAAAATATTTTACTGAAAAATTCGAAAAAGAAAATATTGATGCTCGATATAATTTGTATGAGTTAGAAAATATCGATTTATTTCCTGAATTAAAAAATATTCCTGAACTTGCTGGTTTGAATGTTACTATTCCTTATAAAGAACAAATTATTCCTTATCTTGATGAGCTGGATGATACTGCAAAAGAAATTGGAGCTGTAAATGTAATAAAATTCATTCGCAACAGTAAAATCTTAAAATTAAAAGGTTACAACACCGATGTGATAGGTTTTGAAAAATCCATCCTTCCTTTTTTACAGCCCTACCATTGTAAAGCCTTGATTTTAGGTACAGGAGGCGTTTCAAAAGCCATTTATTTTGTCCTTCAAAAGCTTGGAATTGAAACTACTTTTGTTTCACGTCGCCCTTGCAAAGGAATGCTTTCTTACGAAATGCTTGATAAGCAAACAATTCAGGAAAACAAACTTATTATCAATGCTACTCCTCTTGGTACTTTTCCTCATGCTGATGAATGTCCAGCTATTCCTTATCCATTCCTGACAAATGAACACTTACTTTTTGATGTTGTTTATAATCCTTCTGAGACATTATTCCTAAAAAAAGGAAAACTTCAAGAAGCCAAAGGAGTAAATGGCGAAAAAATGTTGGAAGAACAAGCCGAAGCAGCATGGGAAATCTGGAATGGACCTGAAAAATAAAAAAATCACATAAAGTTTCATTGAAAAACAATATGCGATTTTCTCCTGTTTCTCCGCATTGCAACACTCTAAAAATTTTACAAACAATTTGGTACAATTCAGCTTGCTCTTTGTCCATTTTTAACCCCAAACCCTCCAAAATTAGGTAATATATTTTCAAAAAAAGCAAAATAATCGGATAAATAGTTTGTTTATTCGATTTTTTTGTTGTTTCTTTGTATTACCTAAATAAGTAATATATGGAAGCA
>Ga0116192_1000274_pt1 | contig 40671 bp, 42 predicted proteins | sample AD_UKC113_MetaG_FD_89876 | JGI IMG/M metagenome (GOLD analysis project Ga0116192, IMG submission 89876) | Active sludge microbial communities of municipal wastewater-treating anaerobic digesters from Hong Kong - AD_UKC113_MetaG | ecosystem: Engineered > Bioreactor > Anaerobic > Digestate...
ATACAATCACTCCGTTTCTGGTTGAAAAAGTTTGCTTACTTTTTCAACTTTTTCAACTGTATTTATTGTGATTGTATCAACTTCGCAACTGTTATACTATGTGATGGTATATTTGACGCTTACAAACTCTCGGGGTTCTATCCCCATATTATTTACGATTGAGAACAGCTAATCAAAAACTATCAATAGTAAACAACATCGAGAAAACTGAAGGGTAAAAGCTATTATTTTTCCTGTTCGATATAGCTAGGTATTCTTATAACCGATACTGCACAACAATTTTCAAAGGTCCTGACTCCATTAGTTAATAGCTACCCTCCACATCTTACCACTCTTCCTTTGATAACATCAACTGCATGCACTAAAACGGGCAAGATTGCTTCTAAACATTCCTTTACTGCTTTCGGACTTCCGGGAAGATTTATAATGAGCGTATCTTTCCTGGTTCCGGCAACTGCTCGCGATAATATGGCATTTGGCGAATACTTTGAAGTTTCCATTCTCATTTTTTCGGCAATACCGGCAATTTCTCTGTCAATCACCTTATATGTAGCTTCAGGAGTAACATCCCTGGGACTCAATCCGGTCCCTCCTGTTGTCAATATAATATCCACATTTCCACTATCCGCTAAATCCCTCAAACATTCTGCTATTGTATCCAATTCATCCGGAATTGTTATGTGACTGTTAACTATGCCGATACTTTTTACCGTTTCAGCAATTACTTTGTCACTGATACTTTCCCTTTGACCCCTCGATACACTGTCGGATATCGTTACTACTGCTATTTTAAGCATTTTCTCACCCTTATTTCATCACCTATTTTTATTCTGCCGGATTTTTCTACGACAGCGAATAAACCTTGTTTTGGCATTATACAGTTATTAACTTTCTTAAATATCTCACATTTATTATGGCATTCCTTACCTATTTTTGATACTTTCAATTCTACATCTTTACCAATCAACAGAGAATCACCTATTTCAAGTTTCCCCAAATCGATACCCTGTGTGGTAATATTTTCTGCATAATCACCCGGTTTCAGGACTAAATCAATTTTATTATCCCGGTTGATACTGTTCTGTTTCATAATACTTTCTATAGAAAGAAGACTAATTTGCCTTATATGATTTCCTGAATGTGCGTCGCCTTCAAAACCATAATTTGCAATTGCTTCTATCTCAGCAACAGGATGCTTTGTAGTTCCTTTAACCTTGCTTATATTCAATGAGTAGACCCTTCCAACCACTTTGGACTTCCTCTCTTTCTTATCTTAAAATTTACATATCCTTTGTGTATATTTCTTTGATACTATATAACATTCCTTTTTTTGCCTTCACTGGTTTAATATCATTTGCAATTGATCGGTTTTAAAAGTTGATAACTTAGCAATACAGTTCATCTACTTAAATCTTCCCTGCAAAATTCCCCACTTTTGCCGCCAACCTTTTTAAGTAGCTTAATTTCTGAAATAACTATGCTTTTATCCACTGCTTTACACATATCATATATTGTCAATGCCGCAACAGATGCCGCAGTTAATGCCTCCATTTCAACTCCGGTTTTAGAATATGCCCTGGCAAAACTTCTGATAACAATACGGTTATTTTCAATGTAGAAATCCAATTCTACTTTATCCAAAGGTATTTGATGGCAAAGAGGTATCAACATGCTTGTCTGTTTTGCAGCCATAATGCCCGCACATTTTGACACACTAAAAATATCTCCTTTGGCAACTTTATTTGATTTAACCAACTCAATAAGCTGCTCTGACATCTCTATCGAAGCCTGTGCAACAGCTTCTCTGAATGAAGGCTCTTTATTCGAAACATCCACCATTTTTGCTTTGCCTTCCGTATCCAAGTGGCTCAATTCTTCTGTCAAATTTTATCCTCCTATTCTCATCATTGAACAGAAATCCATTTGTCTATCTTCAACAATCAAACTATGGCTTGCCGGTTTGCTTGCAATTGCTCTAAATAACAGTTTAGCAACCTCGTCAATATTTTGCCCATTTCTAAGACTGTTTTTAATATCAATCGATTCCTGTGCATACAGACACGAAACAAGTCTTCCGTCACATGTCAACCTTATTCTATTACAGTCAGAACAAAACTTACGGCTTAGTGGACTAATAAACCCGATAATCCCATTTGTACCAGATATTGCATAATATTTTGCCGGTCCGTTTCCTTCCACTACTGTCGGCAAAAGGCTGTAAGCCTCATTACATAGTAATTTCATTTCATCGGCAGATACAAACTTTCTTGCATACCCGTCAAGACTGTTTTTTGTCGGCATATATTCTATAAATTTAACGATAATTCCGGTTTGCATGGAAAAGTGAACAAAGTCCAATATCTCTTCAAAGTTAATACCCCTTATAATGACAGTGTTTACCTTAATCTGAAAAAATCCCAATTCTATCGCCTTTTCAATGCCTGTCAGCACATCTTTGAGTTCTCCGTACTTTGTAATTTTCTTATATTTATCTGAGCATAATGAGTCTAAGCTTATGTTTAATCTTTTAAGTCCTGCTTTTTTTAATTCCGATGCAAATTTTTTTATCAAAACTCCATTAGTGGTCATTGATATGTCTATGGCTGAATCAATTTCTTTTATAGAAGAAATTAAAGATACTATATCTTTTCTTAGTAATGGCTCTCCTCCGGTTATTTTTATTTTCCTTATACCATGTAAAAATGCTACCTTAACAAAACTTGCAATTTCTCTTATATTCAGCATATCTTCTTCCATTGCTTGAGTTACACCGCATTGGGGAATACAGTATATGCATCTTAAATTGCATCTGTCAGTTACTGAAATTCTCAGATAATCAATTTTGCGCCCATATTTATCAATTAAAATTTTCATCACCCCGTATACCTCAAGCTAAACTTCATCTTTTTGATGAATCTTTGCATAAAAATTTTTGAATAATAAAATCGGCAATTTTCTCTATATCTTTAAAACGGAACAACTTAATATTATCAAAGCCTTCCGGCAGCTCGAAAGACTTTTCATCAGCAAAATTATCAACTAATGCAATAAGGTTATTATCCGCAGAGGTTATAGGATTATCAAACCGTATAACCTCTATTTTAGGTTTATCCATACTTTTATAACCTTCAGTTATAATGATATCAACATCTGTAAACAGCCATTGTGCTATTTCGTTCAAGTTTTTTTCACAATCAATATTTTTAATCATAGCTATCTTTTCCATAGAAGTTATTACAACTGTATTTGCCCCAGACCTGGCCATTCTCCAAGTATCTTTTCCTTCATGGTCTATATCGAATTTATGAGCATCATGCTTTATGGCACCCACTTTATATCCCTTTTCTTTTAAAATAGGAATTAATTTTTCTATCAGGGTAGTCTTTCCGCTATTGCTCTTTCCAACTACTGAAACTATCGGTACCATTCCAATTACTCCTTATTCGTCCAATAATTGCACTAAAACTCGTTCACCGCTTTTAATTTGAGCTGTATCTTCCGGTACAACTATCAAACAATTGGATTGCAGCATCGAATTAAGTGCACCGGAGCTCTGAATTCCAACAGGTTTCGTAAAATATGTCCCGTCCCTGTAACAAATGCGCCCCATAATGTAATGTCTTCGTCCGGATTTTACAGATATGTCACTCTCTAAAACTGCATATCGTTCGACAACTGGGTTATCTATCCGTCCCTGCATTTTAAACATAGCAGGTAATACAAACTCTCTAAAGGTTACCAATGTAGAAATCGGATTGCCGGGCAATCCAAATACCAACGTATTTCCCTTAACTCCAAAAAGTGTCGGTTTCCCAGGTTTAATGGCAACCTTCCAAAATTTTATATTTACTCCCTTTTCTATTAATACTTCTTTCACAAAATCATAGTCTCCGACAGATACTCCTCCGGAAATTAAAAGTATGTCCGAATTTAAGCCTTTTTCAATACTTTTACATATCGCATCTTTATTGTCCTTGGCAATACCTAGTCTTACAGGTATTCCCCCATATTTAATGACACTCGCATATAAACTGTAACTATTAATATCTCTTATTTTACCCGGTGACAATTCCTCTCCTATATCGATAATTTCATCTCCAGTGGCCAATATACTCACACTGGGTGCTTTGGCAACACTGACAGTATGAAGATTCTGTGCGGCAAGCATTCCTATATCAACCGGGGATAATTTTTTGCCTTTCGCAATTACTACCTTTCCCCGTGTTACATCTTCACCTTTGTATCTGATATTCTCTTTCTCTTTTACGCCGCGAAACACTTTTACCAGTTTGCCTTCCGCTTTTGTATACTCAATTGGAACAACTGCGTCAGCTCCTTCAGGAATCGGAGCACCGGTCATTATTTTTATAGCGCTTCCATTCTTCAATCTGCCACAATAAGTATATCCTGCAGGGATTTCTCCAACTATCTCAAGACATACAGGCTGTTCAGAGGATGCTCCTTTAAGTTCGGATGAAATAACTGCATAACCATCCATAGCTGAATTGTCAAAAACAGGCAGGTCAATATCCGAATATATATCGCATGCAAGGATTCTGTTTAACGAAGATGTTATATCTACCACTTCTGAATCTACTTTTACCACACTATTCAATACAATTTCTTTTGCTTCTTCAATCCTTAACATATAAACCTCCGGATAACCTCTGTCAAAACAACTAACAAGTTATGTATTGCTGTTTCCTGTTTTTCATTTCCTTTATAAGTGCCGGAACAATTCGCTCTATTTCGCCGACTATACCCAAATTTGCAACTTTAAATATTGGTGCATTCGGATCTTTGTTAATTGCAATTATGTATTTAGCCGACATCATACCCGCCAAGTGCTGTATTGCACCCGAAATTCCGCAAGCAATATAAATTTTAGGCCTGACACTTATACCTGTCTGTCCAATCTGATGACTGTATTCAATCCACCCGGCATCCACCAATGCCCTTGATGCTCCGACTGCCGCGCCCAGGCAATCTGCAAATTCTCTAATTAGTTCAAGATTCTGAGGTTTCTGAATTCCCCTGCCGGCTGACACAATAACATCTGCATCAGCCAAATTAACTTTCTGAACTTTATTCTTGATAAAACCTATTTTTTTAACCTTTAAGTTCTGAGAAATAACAACATCGGGCCTTATAATTTGTCCAACCCTGTCAAAATCAGGCTCTACAGGTCTCATTACCTTAGGCCGCACCGTACACATTTGTGGTCTGCGGTTCGGACAAATTATTGTAGCCATCAAATTTCCGCCAAAAGCGGGTCTGGTTTGCTTTAACAACCTCTTTTCAACGTCAACCTCCAAGCAAGTGCAATCGGCAGTAAGACCCGTATTCAGCCTGGATGCTATGCGTGGCGCCAATGAACTTCCATATGTGGTTGCACCTATTAGAAAAATCTCCGGTTTATTTTGAAGTACAACCTGTGTAATTATGTCCGCATACAGTTCATCATTGAAGTATTCCAAAAGCGGATGATCTATTTGAAAAACTATATCTGCACCAAATGCAAAAAGTTCTCTTATCATTTTATCAGTATTAATTCCAAGTAGTACCACCGATACATTTGTACCCAATTGTCGGGCCAATCGCTTGCCTTCCCCCAACAATTCATGAACAACACCAGGTATCTTTCCGTCTCTCTGTTCTCCAAATATCAATATTCCTCTGTATTCATCAATATCGGGTTTACTTGTAACAAAATTATCATGACTTATCGCATTAAAACTGCATTTTGAGATACAAACGCCACATAATGTACAGTTGTCATCTATATAAATTACGTTTTTATCTTCTTTTATCGCATTACAAGGGCATACATTCAGACATTGCAAACACTTAACACATTTGTCGGACAAAATTTCTAATTTTGCCATTAAAAACACTCCAAGTCATTAATTTTTGTCAGAATAATTAACATTTGTTCAATAACTGCCCAGAATTATCCTCAACTATTTTTGTATAAAATATCCATAAGTTTATCCGCAACGATCTTTGCTTGCTGTTCAGGCTCTCCGTTTAGTATTTCATTTTCAACATGATGCTCAGGTGCAAATGTGTCCAATACATAGGTAGGTGAACCGGCAATTCCACATAATTCAAAATCAATATCAATATCCTTGGCTGTCCAGACGGGTATTTCTGCTTGCATAGCTTTTCTTAAGCCGAATAATGAAGGAAGCCTTGGTTCGTTGATTTCTTTTACAACTGTTATCAGTCCGGGTAAACGCATTTCAACAATCTCATATCCGTCTTCCAAAAGCCTGTGACATTTTATAGGATCCTTTGATATTTCTTCAATTTTACTAACGCATGTTATATGCGGTATTCCAAGTTTTTCAGCAAGGCTGGGACCTACTTGAGCGGTATCTCCATCCGTTGATTGTCTTCCACAAATAATTAAATCATAGTTACCGATTTTTCGTATACCTGCTGCCAAGGTACGGGAAGTCGCAAGCGTATCAGCGCCGGCAAAAGCTTTATCACTTAACAAAACTGCATTGTCTGCTCCAATTGCTATTACTTCTCTTAGCAATTCTACCACTTGTGGTATTCCCATACTAATTGCAGTTACATTGCCTCCTACAGATTCTCTTATCCTGATACTCTCTTCTACTGCATAAAGATCAAACGGATTTATAATGCTATTGCTGCCTTCACGAATAATGGTATTGGTATCTTTATTGATTTTTACATTTGCAGTTTCCGGCACTTGTTTAACACAAACAATAATATTCAATAAAAATCAGCTCCACTTTAAACAATGTCTTTACATTAACCGTTCATTAAACAGTTGTTAATAAGTTCATCATATTTTTCCATAATATCAACTACAATCTTGTTTGAAGCAGACAAAAAATTATAGTTGTCTATCTTAGATATTGGCAATACCTTTATTGAAGTTCCCGTGAGAAATGCAGCCTCAATATTTGACAGTTCGCTAACAGGTAAAGCCTTCATTACCAAATCTATTCCCAATTCGCTGCAAATATTTATTACAAGACTTCTTGTTATCCCTTTTAACACAAGATCATCCGGTGCGGTAAATACTTTTTCTCCTTTAACAAAAAATATATTGGACTTGCTGCCTTCAAGTATCTCATTGCTCGAATTTACCAAAAGTATCTCGAATGCTTTAGTTTCTATTAATCTTTTGTGTATAGCATCTATATAATCAGTATTAATCTTCTTGATATTCGGATCATCTCTCTCAATGTTGAATAGACTTACAAATACCCCTTTCGAGTATTCTTCTATTTTAGGATAATAAAACTCACTTAAATACATTGCAACCACCTGACAGCTATCTACAACCGTAGCCACAATCTTCACATTACAGTTTTCCAATTTTTGGACCGAAATTAGTTTTTCAATATCCGCTCTTATAACTTCCAAATCATATATAAAACGTGTACACATTAAAGAAAATGATTTTTCCAATCGTAATAAATGTTCTTCAAGGAAAAGGGGTATACGATTAACAATACGCACAACTTCATACACAATTTTATCTGCTTTAATTAAATTTAGTTCATCTATCATCTTAGTTTCATGATTTATTATGCAATAATCACCTATAGAGTCGGAAACGACCATTGCTGTCTCACCTCGTAATTTCGATTGATACTTAGCGTGTAGCGTGCTCAAATTCCAAACTGAACATTTGAAAACATCATCATTTACCACAGCAAACACCTTTTGTAATCGCATCCGTTAACAGCTTCAGACTTTCCAAAACTTGCTCCCTCTTGTTCTCCGGAATATTTTCGTATATTTTTTTGAAATAGTTATTCATTGTATACTCTATTTCTTCAAATACTTTTTTACCTTCTTCAGTTAATGATATGGTAACATATCTTCTATCATTCGGATCTATCTCCCTGTTAGCCAAACCCTTATTGACAATATTGTTAACGGTTCTGCTCATTGTGCTGTTGTCAACATTTAATTTTTCCGCCAATTCACTCAGCGAAATATTGCCACTGCGACCAATTTCCGTAATTGCATGGCATTGTGTAAAAGATACCCCACAACATGAAGATTCCATTTCATTCAGTATCCCCAGTTTTGCTTCAATTTGTCTTATCAGTTCTCTTAATACTTTTTCACGATTTGATGTAATCATCTAAATCCACTCCTAGACCACAATATATTTTTCGATATAATCTAAAAACTTTTATGAATGTATTCTTCCTCTCGCGTCAGAACGGCACCTCTGACAGCTCCGTTTAAACTTTACTCCAGGATACCTGTTTTCAAGCTCTTTCTTAATCTTGCAAAATTCATCATGCGTTAAAGGCTCAATCGTTTCAAACCTGGTTCCACTCACAGAAAGCAGAGGGATAATATTTATTATATCAATTTTATATTTACAAAGAAATTGTATCAAATCATTAATTTCTTTATCGTTAACTCCCGGTATAAAAACAACATTTATTTTAATTTTTAAACCCTTAATGCCAGTTAAAATATCCAATGCAGCCTTTTGCAATCTCAAAATAAGTTGTCCTGCAGATTCTCCTTCATAATATTTACCCCGATAATAAATAAATTTATATATTTTGCAAAGAGTACTGACATTTATAGAATTAATAGTGAGAGTAATATAATCCATACCGATTTCTTTTATCTTATCGGCACAATCTTCTACCCCAAAACCATTTGTACACATACATTTTTTGAAATCAGGATAATTCCGATTTATAATTTCAAATGCAGAAAAAGTATTATCAGGGTTTGCAAGCGGATCACCCGGTCCTGCAATTCCAATAATCCTGCAATCATTATATATTTCCAAACTTTCATTAACATAGGTGGGTATATCATTTACATCTATTATTTTTTCAGTGACACCGGGCCTTATTTCATATTTTGAAAATGCCCTCTTGCAATAATTACATTTAGTATTACATTTATTTGCTATCGGCAAGTGAATTCGACATCCCGATTCAATTTCATCAAAACAAGGGTGAAACACCTCAGTCATATATATACCTGCTTTCAAAACAATTATTTACATAAATCCCAATTTCTTAAAATAAATAGTTTAGTTAATAAGATAGATGATTGAAAAACTAACAATCATCATCCTATTAACCATCTATTAACCATTTAAAATAAGTCTTTGCAAATATTGATATTAAAATAAAACCTTTTATATCAATGACAAGTCTTTTAATACTTGATCCATTTTTTTCTGATACGGTTCACTCAATGGAGTCAGGGGTAATCTCAATTCATTGGATATTTCCCCCATCTTATACAAAGCATATTTTACAGGTATTGGATTTGCTTCGAAGGAAAGTGCCTGGAAAAGGGGCAGCATTTTAGTGTTAATCTCCAAAGCTTTTGCCAGGTCGCCTTTTTTGACACTGTCATAGAGTTCAACCAATTCTTTTGGCATAATATTTCCTATAACAGAAATAACACCATGCCCTCCAACCGTCAGCAGCGGCAAGAATGTAGCATCATTTCCGGACAATACACTGAAGTCAGGTTTTGTTTGAGATACCATTATACTTACCTTTTCCATATCAGAAGAAGCTTCTTTAATACCAACATATCTTTCCAGTTTAGATAATCTTACAACTGTCTCAACTTTAATATCCACTACTGTCCTACTTGGCACATTGTATATTATCAGAGGAATATTTTTTGTTTCATCATGAATGGCTTTATAGTGAAGATATAAACCTTCTTGTGTAGGCTTAACATAATAGGGAACTACCAATAAAGCTGCATCAACCCCTATCTTTTCAGCCTCTTGAGTCAGGTAAATAGCTTCATGAGTCGAATTTGCCCCGGAGTTTGCAATAACTTGTATTCTGTTTCCTACTATTTCCTTGGAGAGCCTGAATAGATTAATATGCTCCTCCATGGACAACATGGAAGATTCTCCCGTACTTCCGCAAACTATTATACCTGCTATTCCCGATTTAATTAATCTCTCCAGATACGCCTCATATACTTTTTCGGCTATTTTTCCGTTTTCAAATGGAGTAACAACGGCTACATATACGCCTTCAAACCTCATAAACAACACCTCTTTCAAGATTTTTTAGAAATCTTATCCAAAACATTGCTTAAAATACTTACAGCCTCATCAATTTCAGCCCTGGAAATATTTAAAGCCGGCATAAACCTTAGTGTTTTTGTATTCGGAGCATTAATAATCAAGAAATTATTCAAGCATTCATCTCTTATCTCGTTAGCAATTTCTTTATGTAACCCAATTGCAAGCAGCAGGCCTTTTCCTCTTACTTCCTTTATGATATCATATTGTTCCATCAATTTATATAATTGCTCAGTAAAATATTCACCCATTTTTTTTGCGTTATTGCACAAATCCGAATTGATAATCTCCTCAACTACCGCCTTTCCTACTGCAGTAGCCAAAGGTGTCATACTATAGGTTCCACCCTGATCTCCGGCTTCAAAACAGCATACCCTGTCTTTTGCAAGAAGAGCCGAAAGCGGGAATCCTCCTCCTATGCCTTTTGCAAGTGTCATTATATCAGGTTCGATTTCATAATATTCATATGCAAACATGTGTCCCAGCCTGCCTAATCCGGTTTGTACCTCATCGATTATAAGTAAGATATTATTTTCATCACAAAGCTTACGTACCTGTTTAACATATGTTTTATCGGCTACTATTACACCACCCTCTCCTTGAACAAGCTCAAGCATAACGGCACAGGTATTTTCGGAAATTGCTTGTTTTAACGACTCGATATCATTGTATTGTACCTTTGCAAATCCCTGCGGTCTAGGATTATAAAGGTTCTCCCACGCTTTTTTGCCCGAAGCGGCCATCATAGCCAATGTTCTTCCATGAAAACTATTCCAGGCAGTAATAATTTCAAAAGCTCCGTTCATATGTTTTTGACCGTATTTTCTGGCCAGTTTAATAGCACCCTCATTCGCTTCTGCTCCAGAATTAATAAAGAAGACTTTATCCATACAGGAGATTTTTGTAAGCAAATCTGCAAACTCTATTGCAGGCACATTATAAAAAGAAGGACTTGGGTTTATCAGTAATTTTGCTTGATTTGTCAAAGCATCAACCATTACTTCGTGAGAGTGGCCCAAACAACACACAGCCCAGCCCGCTATCATATCCAAATACTTGTTGGAATTACTATCCCATAGATATGAACCCTTACCTTTTACAAAAACTATATCCGGACGATTGGTAACATACATTAAAGATTTTTCCGCTTTTTGCAGCAATTCTGCAGAATCGCCGTAACAATCACATGACATATCGAAATCACCATTCCTTTAACAAATAAATATTTCCCTTCGATTACTATAATGCATTTTTATAATGCTGTTATTACTGCAAATAATTATAGTAATTAAGTTTAATATATATTAACTGTTCATAATTTTCAACGTTAATAAATATATTTTTTTCTTTCCAACTTACTCATACTGCAAATTTAATGCTAAAATCAGAATAATCTACCGTTAAGCAAATTATTTAACAGTAGATTACTCTGACTACTTTGGATTTTCAATATTCATTAGCAGCAAGTTTTTCTCTTGGTCTTTTTCCTGTCTTCCTCTGTCGGCCTCTTGTAACTAAACAGATCACAGCAACTATCTTCGCAACAGCACCCATTTACCTCGTTAACAGACTCATTTACACTGCTTTTTTCAATAGCTTGTTCATTTGTTTTGATTTTAACATCTTCCTGGCTCACATTTAATCCTCCCTTCATGCAGAATATTAATAGTATCTGTTAATAATTTTGTTATACCATTGCTCAAAGAAATGTAATACTCCTTCGTATCCTGCTACAGGATGTCGGTTAAAGTATATTTCTCTTGCGCCCGGATAACAAATATTAATATATGCAGGTTCACAAGATTCTTTTGCAAAATAATATTCAGTATCACTTCCCAGCAAAACCTGAGGCTTCAAGTTTTGTATACTTTCTTTTACTATCTGATTATCACCCGTAATAATTACTTCCGTTAAAGAAGATACTTCCTTAATCTTGGCTTTAATTTCATCAGCATCTTCAATCGACAAACTTTTTACAATTACTGTGTCTATTTTGTCTTCAAATTCATTTACTATAATCCTTAAATATGCCAGTGCAATTTCCGGAGGCCCAACTATCATCTTTTTTAATTTTTTTATATTTTCAAAAAGTCTGAAAGTGTTTACTTTGCCCATGCCGTTATTAAATTTTCTCTTAATAGCAGTTCTTTTTTCTTCCAGCAGGGGTGATATATCGTTCTTGTTTTGCAAAGCCTCTGCAATACTTTTAATAAAAAATTCCGTTTTTTCCGCACCTATAGGATACGGTAAAGATATATACGGAATCCCAAACCTCCTGCTCATATATTCGCAAGCATCCAGCCCAATTGGCGAACATATTATTACATTCAGGCGTGCACGACAATAATCTCTTATATCTTCAACAGTTGCATTACAAAATAACGGCCTTGCTTTAATTCCAAATTCATTTAGCAAATCAGACAGATATTTGACATCCTCTTGCCAACTTGAACTTATACAAACCGGGCTGATTAAATTTACCAGCGGATAAGTATTATCACCGTTTTCACACAATTTTTCAATTAATGCTCTCATAGCCACATTCATTCCAGATGTCTGCGTGTTAAGAAATCCTCCACCGTCAACTCGAATTACAGGAATCGGCAGGTTGGCAAGTTTTATTAATCCGTCAATATCATCTCCAATTATTTCAGATGAGCAAGTGGTTATTACAGCCATTAAATCGGGGCTATTTTCGTAAAACTCGTCAACTATTTTTTCGCTTACATTATGCTCCCCACCAAAAACAGTGGACTTTTCACACATCTCAGTATAGTTTATATTTAAAGGGTAATTTATTGAGGCTTCGTAAGCCGGATAAACACACCCTTTCGGTCCATGAATAACAACTGAAGAATTCACTATTTGGGCAATTACATGGCTGACGCCAAGTATACCGCATTTTTCAATTGAATCAATGCATAGATTTGTATTTCTCATATTTTCAACCTTCCACAAATAATGAATATTTATTGCTCTTTCTTTTTAATGCATTGAACATTTCCTGATATATTTTTCTTGTACCGTTAAACCCGTATACAGGATTATGTGCAAACCTATACTTAAAAACTGTTTGGTTGGGAAAATAATTATTGTTGCAAAAAATCACCGGGTCTCCCAAATAATCTATTAATCCTTTAACATCTTCAATATACTTTGAAGCAAATACTTTCACGTCAAGTCCGTCTTCCAATACTTCTTTTTCAAATATGGGTAATTTGTCTTTAACTATTGAAGGTTCGACACCTACAACTATAGGGTCCATTTCCAGTTCATATGCCAGCTTCACCAGCGCAAGCATACGTTCTCCGGTCTGTGTCCAGATAATACACTTTCGTCCTTTTCCTATTTCATTTACTAATTTCCTACGCTGCTCTTCCAGCTGCTTAACTTCCTCTATTTCTTCAAGATTAACATCCAACTGAAGAATTCTTATAATCTCATTTAGCCACTTCTTTGTGGCAAATAACCCCATTGGATATGTGACCTTTGAATAAGGAATATTAAATTTGTTGTTCAGTTCCTCAAAAAGCCCCATGCCAAAGAATAAGCATAAAGCAACATTCAATTGTGCATTTTGCATTTCATAAAAATCTTCAATTGATATACCTTGATTAAATATTTTGTTTAATTTTACGCCAATCATTTCAAGCATTCTCTTTATTTCATTTATTTCTTCCTGCTTTGTCTGATCCCAAATCCAACGCCTTAAAAACAGATTTACACTTTTTTGTTCTCCATTTCTGTCAGATTTATCCGATGTATGCATGTCCATTGGCATATGCTTGGCTAAAAGTTTAAATGCCATCTCTGTGCCGCGTCTGTAGGATTTCCCGGAAAATCCGCCTGAATTTAGATAAATTGTTTTTCTTCTTATTTCTTCAGGCAACCCCTCTATACATCCTTCAACATCATCTCCGATTATATCCGCACAGCAATTGGTCAAAACAGCAATGATTTTGGGATTGTACTGATTGTTTACTTCATTTAGACTATCTATCAACTTCTTTTCCCCGCCGAAGATAACTTCTCTATTTGTAAATGAAGTTGATAAATGAGGTTTATTATCACACTCTCCTAAATGTCCCATTGCCGGAAGAAATCTTCTATTGCCCAGACAACCGGAAGGACCGTGCACAAGAATTACTACATCATTAAAATAATTTAAAATATCGAATGCACCCCAAAATGCACAAAATTGGTGCATGTCAATACAATCCCTGATATTTAAATTGTCAGCTTTTACTTCTTTAACCAATGTACTTAACATTGCTATCTTGCTTTCAACTTCTTTGCTCATTATCTACATCCTATCTTTTTATTAACGGTTCCTTAACTAATTTATCAAACTCCTCATCCGTTAAAGGAGTAGGAATTACAAAATTTTCGTTTTCAAGAATGCTCTTGGCCAACTCTCTGTAAACTTGAGCCTGATTGGAATCAGGACTGCCCTCCATTACAGTCTTTTCAGCCAACTCACATTCTTGAACAATGTTATCTCTTGGAATCCATCCAATAACCTGTGTGCTTAATTTATCCGAAAGCAAACTTACGATTTCTTTCTCTAAGTATGCATTACGCCGGTTGCATATAATTCCGCCCAATCGTACATCACTTCTTTGACCGAATCTATTGATGGCTTTTGCAATGTTGTTGGCAGCATATAATGCCATTACTTCCCCCGAGGTAACCAAATATACCTCTTTTGCAAATCCCATTCTCAGCGGAACTGCAAAACCGCCACAAACAACATCTCCTAAAACATCGTATACTACTACTTCAATGTCCAATTCCTTAAATAAGTTTAGCTGCTCAATAATTTCAATAGCCGATATAATCCCTCTGCCTGCACATCCTATTCCGGGCTCCGGTCCTCCGGCTTCTATACAGTATGTACCGGCAAATCCTTTAGTAACTATTTTATCAATTGAAATGTCCTTTGAATTTTCTTTGACATAATCCAAAATATTCGGCATTTTTCTTCCGCCAACCAAGTTCTTTGTAGAATCAGCTTTCGGATCGCATCCGATTTGCAATACCCTGTATCCCATTAAACCCAATGCAGCTGATATATTTGAACACGTAGTTGATTTTCCGATTCCACCCTTGCCGTAAATAGCAATTTGCTTTATACTTTTCAATTTTTTCACCTTTTTCGTTCATTTTACTATGTTAAAACTTCAATTCTGTGCTATTTGTCCATATTTGAAAAGTTTATGATAAAATCTTTTGCAAAACTTCGTCATTTAAAATTGAATAATCCAATGAAAGACTTTTCAAATCGGGAAATGCTTGTTGCAGAATTTTAGGCAAATTGGTTTTAAGCTCAATTGTTTTTTCATCAGCCGAAGTTTTAGTAAACCCAAACTTTTCAAATAATGCAATTGCCCTGTGATTGCCGTTCCAAGTCTCCAGCATTGCACAATCAATGCCCTTCTTCGCAGATAAAATCATAGAATAGCTTAATAATGAAAAGCCAACTCTCATTCTTCTATATTTAGGGCTGACATTTACCAAGCTAATATGTGCTGAGTTATCAGAATTAAATGTAATATACAGCATGCCGCAAATGCTTTCGGTTTTCTCATCAAAAGCAATTATAAACTCAGACGCATTTCCGTCAACTGCCTCAACTTTTTCCATTATCTCATTAATAGGCCGTTGAGGGCAGCAAATATTTTCTTGCGAAAAAGAGCTTTCCTGCTTCCAATTATTAAATAAATCTTCAATAAATTCTCTCAACTTAACTTCGCAACCGTAATCAGACAGTTGTTTAATAACCATAATCATCCCACTTTTCCTACAAAAATTATAATTACAAAAACTATAATAAATTAGTTTTCTATTCTGATTCAATCAGAATTATTTATCATCATACATATATAATATTAGATAATAGTTGCATATGTCAATAGTTTCGTATGTAAACCAAATTCCATATGATTTTAACAATGTCTCCATTGAATTGCCTTCTTTATAGCTATTTCCTCGTTATAAAATCAAGCATATCGTCAAATTCATTCAAATTAAGTTGTTGTTTACTGTCGGAAAGAGCCAGTTCGGGAATTGGATGAACCTCTACCATGATACCGTCAGCACCTGCTGAAAGAACAGCTTTTGCAATATTATTAACTATATCTTTTCTCCCAAGTGAATGGCTTAAATCGGCAATAATCGGTAATTGTGTTTCCTTTTTTATAATAGGGATTGAAGAAATATCAAGTGTATTTCTTGTTTTTGTTTCATAAGTTCTGATTCCGCGTTCACACAAAATTATCTTTTTATTTCCATTTAACGCAATATACTCTGCAGCAAAAATTAATTCCTGGATTGTTGCACTAATTCCTCTTTTCAATAATACCGGATGATTGGTTTTACCTACCTCTTTTAACAGTTCAAAGTTTTGCATATTTCTTGCACCAATTTGAAGTATATCTGCATATTGTGCTACCAAATCCACCTCTCTTGTGTCAACCACTTCAGTAACACTAAACAGCCCATAACGTTTAGAAACTTCACGTAATATTTCCAGGCCTTTTTTCTTCAGTCCCTGGAAGTCATATGGCGATGTCCTTGGCTTGTAGGCGCCTGCTCTTATAAATTTAATATTTTTCTCTCTTAAATGTCCGGCGATTATTTCAAGATATTCAGGCGTTTCAACTGCACACGGTCCTGCAATTATAAATAATTCATTGTCAGCTAATCCAAACATCTCATGAACACTCATAAAGCATTCCTTCGAGCTTGAACTTACCAACAGCTTTTTTTGATGACTAATACCCATAAATTTCAATGATGCAGAAAATATGGTACTAAAAATCTCTCTTACAAGTTCATTATATAAGGGACCGCTATTTTGTCCCAGGATTTTCTCCATCATTTCTGTTTCACGTTCAGCATCAAAATATTCAATCCCCTTTTGATCTTTTAAATCCACTATTTCCTTTATTAATTCTGTTCTTTTATTGAGCAATTCAAGAATAGAACTATTAACATCATCAATTTCCTGTCTTAAAGTTTTTAAACTCTTACTCATATTACCCTCGTAAAAATAATTCTTTTTATTTATAAATTTATTTATAAATTTTATAAATAAAAAAGCTATTATTTTTCTAATTCCATATTGTAAAACCTACATTTCTCTTTTTTACAATTTGGCTGAAATGTAGCCGCCCAACACTTTTTGTATTTAATTTGCTTTTCGGGAAACTCAAGTCCAAAGTATTTTTTTGATAGTTCTATTCCTTTTTCCAAAACTGCTCTTACTGATGAAACACAACAATATGGGCCTCCCAACTCAGCAACTTCGTGTAAACCTTCTGCAGTTACTCTATTTGCTATGCTACGCTCTTTATCTGAATTTGGAGTAGCATTCAGCAAAACACTAAAGCTTGTACCTAACGCTACAGCCGAACCACAAGCACCATAATATCCACACCATCCTCCGGGTATATCGTAAGCTCTTGAAACTCCTTCCAGTACATCATCATTTGTTATATGATTAGTAACATTTTTTACTGCTGTCAGAAAAGCTGCTGCCGTTATAGGGTGGGGTGTATGTCCGGAAATCCCGCATTTGCTCATAATTTTTTCTGCTATATCCAGAGGATTCTTTAAATCAACAGTAGGAATAAATTCATAAAGCTTGTCCATGACCTCTTTTGCTGCACACACCTTACAAAGATAGTGATTATTTGAGCAAATAATGTATGATTCTTCTTCTTTGCCGCAAAACTCACACTTTGCGTTGAAAAAATCCTCTTTGTACAGGATAATGGAATTACATATAGAACATTTTCCAAAACTCATAGTATCAACCTCACAAAAAATTACTAAATATATTTAACTCCTTTGCTTAAGGAGATTCAAATACATATTAAGTGCTAAACCGTCTTTAACATAAATACAGACCACAAAACTTCCGTAGATTTTGTTTTAGAAATAAAATACGCTTCGCTGTTTTTCAAGCTTGTATCATTTGTTAATGCCAAATCTACTTTTCCGTCTTCCAACAACATTAAAGATTCTGTTGTAGAATTTGCCTCAACAATTTCATAGTTTTTATATCTAAACTCAGTTGTATCCATCAATTCTTGCAGTAGATGTTCAACTGCTTTACAAGTCGAAATGGATAATGTGGGCTTATCATACAAATTCTTTTTATCGAGCATTGCAATTCCATATTCCGGTGTTTTATTTATAAAAGTAAATCCAAGTTCAATGGTAGTGTCCCAGTAAAAATAAGTCATTTTACCGTAAGCATTTGGTAAAAGAATAAAGTCTGCATTTCTTTTATGAATCTCATTTAATGCCAGCTCAAAAGAATTATATAAATCAATTTTCAAATTAGCCTGTTGGTTTCTAGTTTCTATATATTTTTTAAAAACTTTTGCCGCTTCGCTGCTTGTTGTGCCTTCGGGTCCAAGTGTAGCCATTGTTACAGAATTTTTCATGTCTATGTATTTAAACAATTTATCTCTTTGGCAGCGACATTTGCTGCACAACAAATCATTATTTTGCAAATTACACATTTCCATCTCCCCCCAACTACACGTTGAACTTTTTCTCTTTTATATAATTGATTAATCCATTATGCTTTACAATTTCATCAATTATACTCATGTTATTCATACTAAACTCAAATTTTTTATTATTGCTTTTGTTTATAATAAGTTTGTTTTCAAAATCAACTTCTATGTTGTCTCCGGTAGAAACATGGTCATAGATCTCGTGATTTATCACCAGCATTAAACCTATATTAATTGCATTACGGAAGAAAATCCTTGCAAATGATTTGGCTATAATGCATTTTATACCGCATGCTTGTATGGCAACGGGTGCAACTTCCCTTGAAGACCCACAACCAAAGTTTTCACCCGCAACAATGATATCACCATCCTTAACATTTTTATAAAATCCTTCTCTGATATCATTCATACAATGCCGTGCCAACTCTTTTTTATCCAAAGTTACACAATATCTGGCCGGTATAATTACATCGGTATCAATATTGTCTTCAAATTTATGGACATATCCGTTAATTTTCATATTGCACATCCTACCTGAATAATGAATTTATAAAAACTAACTGCTTTAATGGCATAAGCATTTTAGAAATCCGGTATTTGTATTCTACCTTTTATTGCCGAATAAGCAGCTATCGCAGGATTACATAAATAGACCTGCGCCGAAGGATCACCGTTTCTGCCGAAAAAGTTTCTGTTAGTTGTAAAAAGTCCTATCTCATTATTTGCAAGGACTCCCATATGCCCTCCCATACACGGTCCGCACGTGGGAGGTGATATTAAGGCCCCGCTCTTTATAAAATCAATCAGAATATTTTCTTCTTCCATCTGTTTCAACACTTCTTGTGAACCTGGTATGATAATTAATTTAACATCATGGTGAACCTCATTATTTTTCAAATACTTATGAGCTATTCTAAAATCTTCTATTCTTCCGTTTGTACAAGAACCGATTACAACCTGGTCAATCTTTAAATTCACCAACTCTTTTGCAGCTTTAATATTTCCGGGACTATAGGGGCATGCAATAACCGGTTCGATTTTGGATACATCAATCTCAATTATTTTTTTGTATCCGGCACCGTCATCAGATTTCATATGTACGTACTCTGTTTTTATATTTTTCTCTCTGAGATATTTTTCCGTGACATTATCTGCATTTACAATTCCAGCTTTGGCTCCCATTTCAACAACCATATTGCAAAGTGTCAGTCTGCTTGAAATATCAAGATTCTGTATTAATTCGCCGTCAAACTCAAGCATGTCATAGTTGGCTCCATTAATGCCCAATTGACCGATTAAATACAAAACCAAGTCCTTTGCGTAGACTCCCTCAGGCAGTTTACCGGATAATATGATTTTTGTAGTTTCAGGAACCTTAAACCATAATTTTCCTGTTGCCCATACACATGCCAAGTCCGTAGACCCAACTCCGGTTGAAAATGCACCCAGGCCGCCATATGTACATGTATGCGAATCTGCCCCGACAATGATATCATAAGGTTTAATAAAACCTTTTTCGGGCAATAGCACATGACAAATACCGCTTCTGCCGATTTCAAAAAAGTTCTTTATATTCTGCTTCCTGGCAAATTCTTTCATCTTAAGTGCAAATTTAGCAGTCGCAATATCTTTGGCCGGAGCAAAATGATCGTTTACCAAAACAATTTTTTCCGGATTGACAACATTATCAAGCCCAAATTCATTAAATTTCTCAATGGCAAGCGGTATGGTTGCATCAGTGCCCATAGCCAGGTCCACAGGGGAAAATATTATGTCATTGGCATAAACAGCTCTTCCCACTTTATTTGAAAATATCTTTTCCACCAATGTCTGCTTCATAAAAAACCTCAAAACATATTTTTATACTATTCATTATTAATTTTCCGTATAAAGTCTTCTCTAATTGGGTAAAAGATATCGTATGATTTAAACGGAACTTTTGAGATTTTAGCGGAATGAGGTACATTTGCAGGAATAATACATGCGTCACCCGCACTCATCTTTTTCTCTATTTCCCCGTATTTAATAGTCATTTCCCCTTCGACAACAACTGTAATTTGTTCACTGTCATGGCTATGAGTAGGAAGGTCAATCGTTTCTCTGAATTCAAATTTGCTGACGGTTATATTTTCAGAGGAAATTACATACATATCGGCATTTTCCCCAATTAGCTCATTTTTTACCTTTGTCCAATTATCAATACTCATTGTTGAATAATTATCCCCTTAATTTTTTATATTCGGCTATTATATCTTCCACAGTGTAATACACACCAACTTTTTCATTATTTTTCATATGTCTCCAGAAATCTGTCACTTCTTCTTCTGACAACTCAAATCCGTTAATTTTTAAAATGTATTGGATTGTATGTTTTCCCGCATGTTTCCCCAACTCGTATTTTCTAAAGCGCCCTACCAGTTGGGGGTCGAATAACTCATAGGTATTTACATCTTTTAACATTCCATGGATATGTATACCGGATTCATGGGAATATGCATTTTGACCGACAATAGGCTTGAAAATATCCATTGAAATACCCGAATACTTTTCAACGGTTTTTGATAATTCTCCCAAAATTTTTGTATCGTATTTTAAATCTTGTTTGTACAACACTTTTAAAATCATAATTATCTCTTCCAATGAGGCATTTCCTGCTCTTTCACCCATTCCGTTGACAGTAGGAGAACAATATCCTCCCCCTGCCAACAAGCCGGCAATTGTATTTGCTGTTGCAAGCCCCATATCATTATGACAATGTACACCTATCGGTGCTTTCAAATGATTAACCAATTTCTTAATAAAATTATAAGTTCTCTCCGGAGTCATACAGCCAATTGTGTCTGTAGTTCCAAGAATATCTGCCCCTTCTTGCTCTGCCATTGACAATATCTCAAGAAGTACATTAAAATCCGTTCTTGTTGAGTCTTCTACTCCGAACTCAACAAACAGACCTTTATCTTTAGCATACTTAATTGCATCCATTGCTTTTTGAACCAGCTTTTTTCTGACAGTAGGGACATCATCGCCAAATTTTGCTTTTATGTGGATGTCCGAACCCGGAATAAATAAAATAACTCCTCCAACACCACATGAATAAGCATGGTCAATATCTTCACGGACAACACGACACATACTCATTATTCGCATTTTCAAGCCTAAATCACATATTTTTCTTATTGAAAGCCTTTCTTCCTCTGAAGTCGCTGCAAAACCGGCATCAATTGATTCAACCCCAACCTTATCCAGTAATTTTGCAATTTCTACTTTCTGTTCAGGAGTATACCTTATTCCGGCTACCTGTTCGCCATCTCTTAACGTTGTATCACAAAAGAAAAAATTCAGTTTCTTTTTAGGTTCATTTTCATTAAGATCAAAATAGTCCATGTTTTACAGCCCCTTCAATTTATGCATTCTATAAAAATTTATAAAAATAAGTTTTTTAATTTTCTAAAAGATACTTTTTTATAAATTCAGCTTCTAACTTAGACTTAGGATTTCTGCTCCATCATCTGAAACATCATCATGATATTGTTACGCTGTATTTCATTTGCAGATTCACAAATTGATAATGCTTTCGAGTCCCTAAGCAGCTTTTCTACCGGGTATTCTCTTGAATAACCATAACATCCCAAAATTTGTATAGCCTCATTTGATGCCATAATAGCAGCCTCTGAACCTGTTACCTTGCTCATTGAACTTACGAGCATGCCCGGTATCATATTATCCAAATGCCACGCTGCTTTTTGATACAGCAGTCTTGATGACTCTATTGCAATAAGCATATTAGCCAGTTTATGGCTTATTGCCTGGTGATTGACAATGGGTGCTCCACCTTGAACTCTTTCTTTTGCATATTTGTAAGAAATATTAAATGCAGCCTGTGCAATACCGGTACCTATAGCTCCTACAGCAGCAAAACGATTTTCAATCATTGCCAAACAAATCGGCAAACCCATACCTTCTTTTCCAAGCAAATTGCTTGCAGGAACTGCACAGTTTTCAAAAATCAACTCTCCTTGCTGTGACAATCTATTTCCCATTTTGTCTTCGATTTTTCCGACTTTAAGGCCGGGTGTGTCTGCCGGTACCAAAAATACGCTAAGTCCGCCCTGAGGTGCTCCTTTTGTTTTGTCAGTTCTGGCCCAAACAAGATACAGTCCCGCAATTCCCGCATTAGTGATAAAGCTTTTGGTACCATTTATTATGTACTTATCGCCATTTAGCTCTGCTGTTGTTAACATACCTGCATTTGGATTAGGTGACATATTGTCGGATCCGGTTTGAGGCTCGGACAATGCAAATCCCATTAAAAATCTTTTTGTTTGGTCATTGGCAATCTTCGTCAACCACTGTTTTTTCTGTTCATCGGTACCGAATTTTGTTATTAACTGTGCTCCTGTTATATTTGACAATAATGTATAAGCAAATCCGGAATCTCCTTTGGCAAGTTCTTCTATCATAGTCAGTATTTCAAGGTTTGACAGTTCATTTCCCCCAAATTCTTTTGGAACAGCCGCACTACCAATACCAAGTGCCATTGCCTTTTCGATTATTTCCCACGGTATGCAATCCTTTGGATTTTCTTTTTTATCATACTCAGCCGCAAAAGGTGCAAGCTCCTTTTCAACAAATTTACTTACCATTCCTTTTAATTGTAATTCTTCTTGTGAAAAACCAAATTCCATTGTTTTATCCTCCCAATTTTGTATTTTTTATTACTGCAAATACATTTTTATTATAAATCACATATTAAACTAATACTTTATGTATCAAATCAGTTTACATCTAAATTGTTGTCAACTTTTCAAAATTCTCCTTAAAGAACTCAATAGCTCTCACTCGTGAAAACTTTCCATTTTCCGTATAGAAAAATTTTTTTTCCTCATTTTTTAAATTATATTTGTAAATATTAACAGCATTAGTATTCGCTTTGATTTCAGGAACACTATTTATATTCTGTTTTATAGCCTCGGCGTCTAAACTTGAAAAGCCATCTGTTAATAAAACTATATTTAAGGCAAAGTTATTATTTTCTTCTCTTGTTTTAAAAATTACCATGTCTGCTATTTGCAAACTTGACTTTATTTTGTTCTCAATCATAATAGGATTTATTTTGACTCCATTATTAAGTACAATTGTTTCATTTTTCCTCCCATTAATGGTTAAAAATCCGTCACTGTCTATACTTCCAACATCTCCTGTTGGCCTAACCTTGCCCAAGAAATCCTTTGTACCATCTTCCTTATAATAACAGCTGACGATTGGAAAATCACTTTCAGTAACAATTTCATTATCTTCTGACAAATAAAGCTTGATGATTGGCCTTCCTACAGTCCCAATTTTATTATGCTCTTTGTTGTTACAAGCTATCATTCCAATCTCAGTTTGCCCGTAAATCTGGTAGATTTCCAATTTAACATCTCTAAAATACTCTAAAACTTTAATATCAATTGGCGCCATACCGGTGAGCAAATAGTGCATCTTCTTTCCTAACGTTTCATATATTGGCCTGTGAGTTATGTATCTGGAAACAAACTTACTGTTAATATTCTTAAATATGTTTTTAAAGAAGCTTTTCTTATTGTCCAGACGGAACAAATTATAGTAAAAATTCGGAGGAGCTAATAAAATAGTCGGGTTAAACTGTTTTAAAGCGTGAAAAAGAGATTTATCATCGCCTAAAGCTATATTAACAGAAGTAATCAAGCATCCCCAAAAGAAAAATCGTTGTTGGTAATTAGCCAGCGGCAAATAAATCATAAACTTGTCTGATGAAGTAAAGCCCATATAGTTGAAGAAGTGTTTTGAACTTTCAATAGAGCCCTTTTCAGTTATACCTAATGCTTTCGGAAATCCTGAAGTTCCGGATGAAAAGACAATTGAAAAGTCTCTGGTATCATAAAAAGTTTGAACAACTGCAGAATTATTTACATTCTCAAACAAGGATCCAATATCAATGACTTTAACGCCAGTACCCAATTCCAAGTTCTCTCTTTTAGTGATTACATACTCTGTTTTATACTGTCTTGCTCTATTTTTTAGTGTTTCCAATGGTTCATTACTACTGGAAACTATAGACAATGCACCTGCCAGAATAAGAGCAAAATCACAAACAAGAAACTCATAAGAATTATCCATATCAATGCCGACAACTGAATTTTCCGTTATGCCAATTTGTTTCAGATTGTTATAACAAACATGTATATCTTTATGAATTTCAGCAAATGTTTTTCTAAAATATTCATATTTTTGTCCGCTCCAACTCAAATAATCAATGTAATTGGTATTATTGTCTTTTATATGATTGAATAATTGATAAAAATTCTTAATATCGTTTTTTTTCATAGATTTTCACCTTCTATGGCATTAATTATGGCATTAATAATGTAAACATTATATTTAAAATACATTATTTTGAGTCAATATAGCTTTTTATACCATTGACAAGGTCTTCTACTGTTTCATAATTGCCTTTAGCGAGGAAATTTGGCTCAATATTGCATTTAAGTTTTTTTTCAAGCTTTATGAGAAATTGAAGCCATCCCATTGAATCAATATATATATCTTTTTGAATATTAGTATCTTTATTTATGTTTTCATCTGATGCAATTTCTTTTAAAATACTAATAACCACTTTCTCATAATTGCTTTTAAATATCATAATAAAGTCCCCTCAAATAAAGTTTTTATTTTATGTAGCATTATTTAACAATACTAAATGATAATTTACATCAAAAGTTCTTTCTACATCCGGAGTATACAAAATAATACTATGCTTCTTGGTCTCTTTTCTGTTTTGCAAATAATCTTTTAGGTTTCTGACAATATCAATGTCACAAATGTGACCGCCGTTAGAAACATTATCCAAATAAAATAATTTTGGGTTCATTCTTAAATAATGACTATATACATCATAGTAGACATCATAGCGCACATTCGGAACAATCACTTTTTCAATCTCATCTTTTTCCAGGTTAAATTTTCTTAAAGTTTCTTCAATAAAAGAAACTCCCCGACTTATCATTCCGCCCCGGAAATCCTGACCTTGAGCTTTATTTTCTATTTTATTGTAACTTGAATCACCCAAATTACATGAATTCCAACCTGTAATTTTTAACAAGCCGGTATCACTGCCAACTAATAAAAGACCTATACCGTCACCTCGTATGGTAAAATCAATAAATCTTTCTTCGATCTGCTCCCATTTACAAGCAGTCAGAATAAGCATATTCTTTTTTTCCTCATCCAGCAGGCTTTTTGAGAGCCCCATGGCAAATAGTGATGCCGCACATGGTTGCAATAAAGGTATAATCGTAGATTTCTCAAAATCAAACGCTTTTTGGATATAGTGGACAATCGAAGCATTATTGTGCCTCAGCAAAACCTCGTTTCCGCAAACCAAATAATCTATTTCCTGCGGATTAATTCTTGTTTCCTTTAATAATTTATCCACCATGCCAAAAACTATTGAAGCCAAATCATCCTCTTTTTTTAATACGGAGATTTTGTCTAGTCTAGTTTCTTTTTTGAACTTTGAACAAAATATATCTCTATCTATATTTTTTTCTTCGAAAATTTTAGCATCCAGGCTTGAAAATACATCATCTACAGTTATATAGTTCTCCGGCAGATAATAATCAATATATTTTATATACGTTTCATTTTCCATTATCATATACACTCCATTTTCCCACTTCAAATGCAGGACACTCTGCATCCTCAATTCAGTTTTGTTTAAAACTAATGGCTTATATTATAGCGATGGAATATATAAAAATATAAAATACTTTACAGGTTATCCAGTATCAGACTAATAAGGTTATGCCTGCTTCATCAAATTGTCCTGCAATAACCTTAGAATCCTTAATCTTTAAAAACTGATGTTAATGATTCATTGTAAAGCCCTTCATATAAAATGTTGTCAATTTCTTCAACAGGCGGAAGAACACCTACTCTTGTGAAAGTATCCAGTAAGCTTTGATATTCGGAAAAGAACCCGCTATTTACATGGTCAATGTTTATATCCTCTGAGGTCGTACCGGCCAAATATCTGTCAAAATGTCTTTTATCAGATTCATATTTATCTCCAAAAAGCTTATGACAAGGATCGGGAATTCTTGGCAAACCCATTTTATTTGCCAGCTCCCTAGTCTCATTGTCAGTAAGGTTTATAATAGGAGTTATTTTATAAATATCTGTGTTTGGAATTCCAATTTTTATTTTAGGATAGGGACTAAACCAAGATAGTTGCATTCTATTAAAGTAATACCTTTTTGGGTTATACACTTTATCATACTCCCAAGTCTTTCCTCCCGACCTGATAATTAAAGACTCCAATACATAGAGCAAGTCAAACTTCGTTAATCCTGTAGCCAATGTAATTTTCTTTCCTTTTTTGTACTCATCCTCAAGATATTTGCACAAAGCTCTATATAGGCCAAAGAAACACCATACACATGGCTTTGATGCCTTCATAAGCATATCTTCAGTAATTCCAGGCACGGTATGCACATAAGTATACGGTACACCCTTCTTTTCCCAAAATTCTTTCGTCTCATTAATAGCTTTCATTTGCTCATTTATGTAATCCTTTTTGCTTTCATCAGATGCAAAAAATTCATCAGGCCTATATTTCCATCTGGGAGCAGCAACAGTCACTATCTCCAATTCAAGGTCAGGTCTTTCCCTTTTCTTATATTCAAGCAAAAAAGCTGCAAGTACTTGTGCATCCTTTCCACCCGACATTGCTATTGCAACTTTTTCAATTTCCTTTGGAATTAAGTCATAATCATTTACTGTTTTTAAGAATTTTTCATACTTTTGTTCAAACATGTTTGTTCCCCCTAATTCTTAATATAATAATAGTTTTACTCCACCACTTTATCGTAATAGCTTCCACTTATTACACCAATTTCTTTATCTTTCTTTTAGCTGTCCATTTCATATACTCTATTCTCTTCTACAACACCATTTGATAATCCACACAATTACTGTTATTGAGTAAACTCAGGAACATTGTTCTTTTAGATTATATGTTATCAGAAATTATTGTATATTGCAACAGTTTTATATATACTTTAATTTTTATAAAATATTTGTATGCATGCCCAGTTAAACCGTACTGCTTATACTACCGTTAGCCCATTTTAGCTGTTTTCTCTCCCACCTTTTAGAAGCTAATGAAAGTATAAAGCAGAAAATAAAATACAAAATTGCTACCATCACATATGAAAATATAATCTTATCCGGTTCCCGCTGACTAAGCATTTTTCCCATCTGAGTTAAATCTATAATACCAATAATATATATAACCGAAGTGTCTTTGAAGAGCGAAATAAAAAATCCGACAAAGGATGGCAGCATCATCCTCAGCACCTGAGGCAGGATAACGTATATAATGCATTGACAGCGTGATAAGCCTGTGGAAAAAGCAACTTCCCACTGTCCTTTGTTCATGTTCATAAGCCCGCCCCGGAAAATCTCAGCCTGATTTACAGCAGAATAAAAAGTAAGCGAAAAATAAGCGCTCAAAAGATTTGGTAACGGTCTGCCTGCAAAAAGAGGGATAACAAAATGGAACCAGAAAACTATCAGCAACAAAGGCAAGGCTCGGGTGTTTTCAATCAAACACATGACAATCCGTCTGATGACAGTATTTTGGGAAATTCGGCCTAAAGCTAAAAATAGACCTAAAATAAACCCTGAGACCATAGTAATAACAGCAAGGAAAATATTTATGGCAAGACCACCTAAAGGGCCATGCGGAAAAGGACCTACCAAAAACATTTTTATATGATTCAGGATATCAGCCAACACACTTCACCTTCTTTTCTTTATTTTTCATCGGATAAAAACTTTTTTCCGCTAACAAGGCCAAAAGGCTGGCGACATAATTAATAGTTAAGAAGAAAAGCGTTGCTATAATTGTCACCTCTATACCTCGGAATGTAATGGATTCAATCTGCTGGATAGCCCAGAGAATTTCGTGTACCGATAGTGCCAAAGCCAAGGAACTGTTTTTCATATTGTGGATAAGCCGGGAAACAAGAGGCGGAAAACTAATGCGTATAGCCTGCGGCCAAATAATATATTTCCAGACCTCCCAACGAGAGTGCCCCAGAGTATAAGCGGCAAAAATCTGTTCCTTGGAAACTCCCGATATTCCTCCTCGCAGAATTTCACTAATATAACCGCTGCTGCTGACAGATAAACCTGCGATTGCAGCCCAATAATTCAGAGCCGGATTGGTGTTGAGCATTGTTTTTACAGGTTCGGAAAAAAACTCCGGCAGCACATAGTAAAAAAACAGCATCCAGATAAGAGTCGGAATGTTTCGGCACAACTCTATATAAATAAAAGAAATAAAGCGGATCACACGATATCTCGATAACTGTCCGAAAGTAAGCAAAATCCCAAGCACAACAGCAATCAGCGAGGATAGAAGCATCAAACTTATTGAAATCTGAAATCCCTGCAATAACCATTGCAGATATTGTCCGCTTAAAATTTTTTGCCATTCAAATTCGTAATACATAACCCACTCCATAATTAATAAAATAATTAATTTGCCCATCTTTCGAACGGACGTAAAAATTTCTTACCATGTACCTTAAACCACTTGTAAAAAATCTTCTCATATTCGCCGGAATTGTAGATGTCAAGCAGGATATTGTTTATTTCATTTAACCACTCGGAATCATTTTCAGAAACACCAACGCAAAAGTACGAATAACAACATACTTGAGGATGATATTGAAATTTGGAACGCTCAGCTTCGTTGTTCAGAAAATGATTTATAATTATTTCATCACTTGCATATCCGATAACCTGCTTTTGCTTCATAGCATTATACGCCTGCTCTTCTGACGGATAAGCAATAAAGTTCGGTTTGGGCCAATTTAGTTTTGCAAAGCAGTTTTCTATTTCAATTGCCGTACTTGTGTCAATAGTGTAAGCAATATTTTTGCCTGCCAGTTCGCTTACTGGGCCTATATCCTCCTTATGCATGAGGATTTTTTTACAGTCCTGAAGATAAGAAACGCTAAAGTCAATCAAATTATCGCGAGATTTGGTATGATTCAATTTGGCGATACAAGCATCTATTTTATTGGTTAGGATGTACTCAATCCGTTGCTTGTTATTTATCAATTGAAGATTCAAGGAGACATTCAAGCGTTTTGCAATGCTATGTGCCAAATCCACATCAAAGCCGACCACTTCATTCGCATTTTTTCTAAAACACATAGGTGGAGCGTTATCCACTATACCTATATTGATGGTATTAGATTTTTTGATAAAGTACAATCTCGATTTTTCGTTATAAACTTTTTTCATAAACATTTTAGTGCGGTCCTTTTTGGGGCGGAACATAATATTATGCGGTTTATCGATTTCAATAATCTCGCCCTTGTCAAGGAAAGCTATGCGGTTGGCTACACGGCGTGCGAATCCCAATTCATGTGTAACTATAACCATGGTCATTCCATCTTTTGAGAGCTGGACAATAGTATCAAGTACTTCATTAATCAATTCCGGATCCAACGCAGATGTCGGTTCGTCAAACAACATTACTTTCGGCTGCATAGCCAGACTCCGTGCAATAGCTACACGCTGCTGTTCTCCTCCCGACAACTGAGCCGGATAAGAATGACTTTTATGTTCGAGGCCCACTTTGTGCAGCATTGGAATCGCAATCTCCAAAGCTTTCTCCTTAGTCATTTTTTTTACTTTTCTTAAAGCAAGCGTCACATTTTCAAGTACAGTCATATGCGGGTAAAGATTGAATTGCTGAAATACCATGCCGATATCTGTCCGTCTTTTTCTATTGTGTCCTTTACAATTTTTAGAATTGTAAAGCTCATTATTTATCAACACCTCACCGGCCTGGATGCTCTCCAGTCCGTTGATTATCTTTAGCAAAGTGCTTTTGCCGGACCCACTTGGGCCTATAATAGCCAACACTTCTCCGTTATATACTTCCAGATTGATATCTTTCAAAACCTGAACATCGCTATACCACTTGCTAACATTCTTAATTTCTATAATTGGATTATCTTTATCCATCACTCACTCTTCCTCTCTTCCGACTCTTTTACAATTTTAACCATTATATCTCCAAAGGCCGGCATGCCGGTAACCTGATTTATAGCACTCGAGTCATATAACGTATTAATATTCGGTGTAAATGAAGCCGCCTCTGAAAAAAGACCAATTCCCGTTGCTTTCCTTCCGCCCGAACCAAAAGTTGTTTTTATAACCCCAGATTTTATACCTGGAGAAAGAAATGCTTTTCCCCTAATGTATTTGCCGTTTGGATTTTCAAGCCGGATTATCTCACCTGTACGAATTCCCAGTTTTTCTCCGTCTTTTTCATTAATTAAAAAAACCGGGATGGCTATAGTAGCATCCTCTTCTAATTCGCCTTTATTTTTATTTTGTTTATGCAAAAGAATAGCGGATACATCATCCAGTTTTTTATTTGCTTCTGTTTCAAGATCGGATAGGGAAATGCAAATCTGTGACATAGTGCCGGTCTGGTGTGTTCTACCGGTGATAAGATGGAATGGATATTCTTGTTTCAGGGTCTCTACAAATTGACTGTTGTTTTCTTTCCATAAAAAGGTTGTTTGATAGCAGCAATCCATTTTTTTATTTAGTTCGGTAATATAATGAAAATTGAATTCAAATTTTCCTGAATCGGTCAAAGGTAAATATCCCGAGGGTTTTTCCTCTTTGTTGCAACGGTATCTGTAATAACTAGCAGGCCAAGCTGCCCGTCCACCGTTTTTCCTTAGCCACTCTACTGTTAGTGCTTCACCCTTCCGTATAAGCTCTCCGTTAAAATAAACATTCGGATTTTCTGGTACTCCTTCAATTAAGGCTCCTTCAGGATATTGTGGGTAAGGAAGCGGTCGTCCAATATTCCTTAACCCTGGGCATTTGCGAAGCTGTATATTTAGTAAATCTTCTTCCGTCTGGTAACAGGTAAACATGCTTTCATTAATATCTGTATCCCCGGCCACGACCAGCGCTTTGGCTAACTTCTGCATAATCCAAAACGGTGACTTGGATTCATGCTGCGGCGCAATAACACGCTCTCGCAATGCAATTTCGGGATTGATGGTGTATTGGTCACTCAATCCCATCTTTTCCAGATAACTGCACTCAGGCAAAATAAAGTCGGCATATTTACCTGTTTCGTTGATATGGGTGTCAATATGAACAATGATATCCACCAGGTACTCTCCATCTTGGACAGCCGTCAAAGCCTTTATCCACTCGTCGGTGTTTCCTCCAGTATACACAGGGTTGCCTGTCCGGTTGATAAATGCTTTAATGGGGTAAGAGTAACCATTGAAAGGCCCTCTTTTCAGGGTAACACCGTCAAGAATATTGCGAGGAATAGTACTTAATACGCCTTTCCAAGCAAGAGGATAATCACCATATATATCTTTATGCAACTGCTGATATGTGCCCTGTCGGATCTCGCCGGCTACAACCCGAGTTATCTTGCGATCACCATTTATTTTTCGGCTTATTAAGTCGAGTGCAGGCTTAACCGCTCCGGAAAAAACTAGCCCACCGGGTACATCTATGTTCCCGGTAATCGCACATAATACGTTCGCCAAGGTAGAAGTAAGGTCGCCTGCCAGATGATGAGCGCCCCCGTGCATACCTACTTCTATAGCTGCCGGTTTGGTAATTCCCATTAAATGCGCAAGGCGCTTGATTTCATCTGCTGCAATCCCTGTTTTATCCGCTCCCCACTCTGGCGAGAAATACAAGAGTCCGTTTGTTTCATCCCGCTGCTCTGCCTGAGCAAGAAAGTCCTGCTTAAAATTCTCCCAGCCGACTGTATAGTTTTCTATAAAATGATGATCTATATAAGATGCCTGTTTGTTCCCCGGCTCATCATGAGTGATGATGTACAAGAGCAGACAGGCTAATAATTCCGCATCTGTGCCCGGCACGATTGGTAGCCAAAGATTAGCTTTTGCTGCCGAATTGGTAAAGGCGGGATCGATGACCACATAATACATTTGATTGGCCAACTGTGCTTCCGGAATACCACGGGACATGTAATTGAAACGTGTAGCCACAAGTGGATTGGATCCTACATTAATCAGAAGCTTTATGTCATGCTCTGTTTTAAAATATAATGTATTATTGTGGTTATTGAGCAGAAGCGGGCGCTGAATGTCCGGTAAAGGTCTTTCATCTCCCATTAGTAACTTGGAGCCCCATCGGCGGTTCGTGTCGCAAATGGCACTATGAGTGTATGTATGAGGAGTACCGAAGGCATGGAACAACATCATATAAGGCTCAGCATCCGTCAGATCACCACAATCGAGGATGACAGATTCTGCACCGTATTTCTTTTTTATTGCAAGAAGTTTTGCAGCAATCTGCTTTAATGCCGATTCCCAGGAAACCTCCTGCCATTTTTCGTCTCCACGTTCACCTATTCTTACAAGTGGCGTTTTTATGCGTAACGGAGAATAAACAAGTTCGAGTCCGGCAGCTCCCTTTGCGCAGATTGTTCCCTGGTTATTGAGCGATTGCGGATTACCGTAAATTTTCCTGGCTACTCCCCCTTCAACAAATACGCTTATATTGCATTCCGCGGGACACATAAGATCGACTGTATTAATGCATTTCTGCGTGAAAGTCTGCTTGTCCTCATTTAAATGCAAGACGGTTGAATCAGTAAATTGAAAATTGTATAAAGAAATATCTGCCTTGGTTAACGATGCATATCGGTTCTTGCCTCTTTGCAGAAAAAACACTTTTGGTAAATTAGAAGCAAGCGCTTTCTGTACATACAAAAAACCTCGATTAGCTTGCAGAATCTGCATTATCCCGCTTTCTCTATGATTCAATTCCCCGAAGTGTAATGCTTTTGCCATACAGCCAAGGACACATGCGGGTTGTAACCCATGTTGCAATCTTTCGAAACAAAAATCACACTTACTTAATAAACCGGCTTTATTCTGATATATGATGGATCCGGGCACGCATACTTTCAGGCAGTGAAGGCAATGATTGCACGCTTCGGCATCATATCTGACAATCCCGTGCTCCGTGGAATAAAGTGCATTGTTGCCGCAATACTCCACACAGGTTGGTTTTTCGCAATGATTGCATAAAACTGGAAGGAAGAGTCGCGTTAAAGTCGGATAAGTACCGGTGTCCTGTATATGTACTTTCAGTCGGTCTGCCCCATGCGGAAAATTATGTTCCTTCCGGCAGATCACCTGACATGCATAACAGCCTATACATTTATCGAGGTCTATGATCATTCCGTATTTAGCGGCAGAATATTTCATCCCAATAATATCTCAAACCTTTCCATACTATTTATTTTGTTTTACTTATATAAAAAATGATTTTATCTAAAAAACAAATGGCACATTCACTTATGGCACATTCACTTAAAAACTTACATATGTGCCATTCATAAAGTATTTAATAGATATTTTAAATATGTCCCGGTTAATCAGGCCAAACATAGAGATTGTTTTCACCAAATGATTCTTTTGGTAAAACAGGTTTGGCAGAAGGTTGTAAAGGGAACTTACCATCCGGTCCGAACCATTTATCGTAAATCTTATCATAAGTACCGTCACGCATCAAATCCTGCAAGATAAAACTGATTTTGTCTCTCCATTTACTATCATTTGGAGGAACACCAATGCCGTACAATCCAGGACTGTAGATACCACCTATTGCTTCATATTCAACACCTTCTTTGCCAGCTACACCTGCAATAATAACACTGTCTTGGGTAAAAGCATCGACTTTATCCTGTTTGAGCGCAAGAAAGCATTCGGCACTAGACTGGAAGGTCTGAATTTCTGGCTTTGCACCATTCACCTTTTCGATTTCCTGCTGGATAGCGATATAGGCATTTGAACCTTGATCAACGGCAATCCTTTTACCAGCTAAATCAGTGAGATTTTTAAACTTTCCCTTTTTCGCGTAGGCGATCTTACCTGTCCATAAATAGGGTGGTTCGACATAATCAATCTGTTCATCACGACTTCTGGTATGACTCAGATTGGAAACAACCATATCAACAGTTCCGTTAGCCAAGTATGAAATCCTTGTCTTGTTGTCTACGACAACTCTTTCGAGTTTCACGCCTAGACGTTCGGCAATCGCAGCCGAAAGCTCTAGGTCAAACCCTGTCCAATTCCCATTCTCATCTATATAGTTCATAGGTGGGGTATTATTGCCGGAACCGATCTTAACAACCCCTTCTCTCATCACCTTGTCAAGAATACTTTCCTGTTTTACGGTTCCACAAGCAGTTAATAGAATGCTTGCGATAATCAGACAAAAAATAAAGACTATTCCTTTTCTCATTTTGATTCTAACTCTCCTTTTCAATTTTTTAGATTGGGTATTGTTACTCTAAATGTTTAAATTTAACATATCATATTTGCTTTTAACCAATGAATCATCCAAATTTACAACAGCTATTTTCATTACTAACTAATTCACTTTCTCCAAAACCTCCAACGCAACACTAACCATTCTCATGCTTCCCATAAATTCTAACTCAATCAATGCCTGTCTTTTGTGTCTGTTCACTTTTTTAATTGCACTTTCAAACCCTTTTAGAGGTCCATCTGTTATTATTATTTTACTACCTTCCTTAATACCACTTGATGATTCAATACAATGGTCGTCATTGCACAAGCCCAGCAACATTTGTCTTTCAGACTCCCTCATCGCAATCTCTGTGTCCGAGTATCTCAATAAACTAACTATGACATGTGAAGTATAAATTATAATACTTGTCCTTTTTATAAATTCTTGGCTGGTTAATTCGGATTCAACAAACACGTAACCCGGAAATAATGGCTGTAATTCCTTTTTTACTATTCCATCTTTCTTGAAAAGTTTCTCTTGTAATGGAACAAATGGCATAAAAACTTCTGAATCCAACTGCTCTTTTAAAAATTGCTCAACCTTGTATTCTCGACCTGTTTGTACAAAAAGTACATACCAATACATCAATATTACCCCTCATCTGCTGACTTTAGCTACATAGCTTCGCCCTTTCGCTTATCCTAATTGATAAGTTACAATGACTTTCACTGTATATTCCTCATCAGCGATTAACAACCAATAAGTGCTTATAATCTAAACAAAAACCGACATGTAATTTTCAAAGATTGCTATGTCGGCATTATTTGATTCAAATATTCCAACTCAAATCCCTGATAATTATTGCCTTTTTATATTAGCACAAAGTGCATCATATTACAACAATATTTTAGATATTTTTTCTTTTTTTTTGGTATTCCAATTAAATAGGTATTTATGTTATACTAACTGTGCTTTACCACAAGGGAGGATAGGGCTACGCTGAGGAGCGACCCGAGTGCCCTTGTGGGTTTATAAGGGAGGCGGTGTACATCAGCACTGCTTCTTTTTTATTCCAGGCAACACTGCCTCCCTGGAAATCAAAGCGAAAAACCTCGGGGTGCGGGGCAGAGCCCCGCCTTCAACCATCACCTTTTGCTTTTGGTATTGTTAAAGGATAATCACCTGTAACGAGATACTTGTAATACTCCCTCGGAGCTAATCTTGCCAAGTCCCATTGGTATCGATCGTTGTTGTAATAATCAGTCCAGTCGCTGATCACTTGGTGAATTTCTTTAAACGTTGTGCATTTTGAAATGTCAATTTCATCTTTCATGTGGCCATAAAAGGATTCCTGCGGAGCATTATCCCAACAGTTTGCCTTTCGGGACATGGACTGTCTCAGTTCACTGTCTTTTATCAACTGGATAAACTTTATACTTGTGTAGTGTACTCCTTGATCCGAATTAATCAGGGTTTCGGCTGTCAAAGAGATACCATAATTCTCGATGAGTTGATGCACGGTTTCCAGAACAAAATCGATCTCAAGAGATTCGCTCAGCACCCATGAGAGCAACTCTTTTGTACAAGCGTCGATGATGGTAGACATATAGCACCGTAGCCCCTTCCCGTTAATGATGTAAGTAATATCCGTCAGTAGAACAGTACGGGGGCCATGTGTCTCAAATTCCCGGTTCAGCAGGTTGGGAGCAACATTGCCAGTTCTTAGTGCTTTGACCATCCTCCGGTATGGATTTGCCTTGCGAATAGGACAGACAAGTCCATACTTCTTCATCAAACGTCGAATCTTCTTAATGTTCATATGCACTGGGGAATCCATATGGAGAAGCCGCATGTAAATGCCACGAGCTCCCTTGTCGTAACCACGAAACTGATAAGCATCCAAAATTATTAAAAAATCCTTTTGGTCTTGTTCTTCACGCTGTCGTCTGAGGTCTTCCGTTTCAAGGTAATGGTAGTATCCAGACCGCGAAACACCGGCAGCAGCACACAACCAGGTAATATTGAGCAAGTTGTTGTCTCGCTGGGTCATCTCTTGAATGATCGCGTACTTGGACAGACTGTCCGAAAAGTCTACAAAATACACCTTTTGCTCAATACAAAGTCCCAATATTATGATATAATGTATATATAATACAAGTATTTTTGAGGTGCATTATGAAGTATATACAGGGTCAGGATCGCCATCAATTAACTTTACTTCCAGATTGTATAGAAGATTACATAGGAGAAGAAAATCCAGTCAGGGTAATAGATGCATTTGTTGACAGTCTTGACCTCACAGGGGCTGGCTTTATCCGGACTACTCCAAATGAAACAGGAAGACCTCCCTATTCGCCAAAGGATTTGCTCAAATTGTATGTATATGGTTACTTCAACAGGATACGCTCCAGTCGGAAGCTGATGATAGAGTGTACAAGGAATATTGAACTGTTCTACCTCCTTAGAAAGCTTACTCCCGATTTCAGAACCATCGCAGACTTTAGAAAGGACAACGCAAAAGCCTTAAAGAATGTCTTCCGTGCTTTTGTAAAGCTATGTATGAACTTAGATTTATACAAGAAGGAGCTTCTTGCAATAGACGGTTCAAAATTCCGTGCAGTTAACAGTAAAGATAATGCCTACAACGCAGAAATCCTGGAAAAGAAGCTTAAGAGGATTGACGAGCATATCGCAGAATATCTTTCCCAAATGGACAACGAGGACAAGAGCGAGCCAGATACTCTGTCGCCTGATAAAATCAAGGCAGCCATAGAAGAATTGACGTTGAGAAAAGAAAAATATCAGGGATTTTTGAAAGAACTTTTAGAAAGCGGAGAAACGCAGCTTCTGTTAACCGACCCAGAAGCCCGCCGTATGCATAGCAAGGATGGATTTCACTGCTGCTACAATGTACAGACCGCAGTAGACAAAGGCAGTCACCTCATTGCAGATTATGAAGTAACCAATCACAATACCGATCAGGGATTGCTGAAGGAAGTAGCTCAGAGTGCAAGGGAAAACCTTGAAGTAGAAACAATTGAGGTTGTGGCAGACAAGGGTTATGAAAGCAGAGAAGATATACTAAACTGTGTAATGAATGGAATAGTTCCTAATGTAGCCTTAAAATATGACAAGCATGAGAGACTTTATACAATAGATTATGAGGAAGCAGATATAACAGAAGAAATAAAGAATTCTACAAAACCGGAAGATATACAAAAATGCATCCGGGCAGGTGTAGTACCGGCTTGCTATGAAAACACTGCCATTTCTCTGGAGCTTCAGGAAAAATCGGCACTAAGCTGTTTTACTTTAAATGATGACGGTACTGTAACCTGTCCTATGGGTAATATTCTTTCAAAAGTAAAAACTAAAGGAAGCAACACATGGTATAGAAATAAAGATGCATGCAGACAGTGCCCAAACAAGTGTACCTCTTCTAAGGGCTATAAAACAGTAAGCTTCGGACCAAATACAAAATATGTACCTGTCCGCATGTACGGAAGCCCAAGCTGCAAGCTTAATCCAATTCCCGATAACATTCCTATGAATCCATTCAATCACACCCTGGATAGAAAGGACTATTCTCCTCCAAAGAAGATCGTCCTCAAGATCAAAGAAGATATTCAAAAGATAAAAGAACGAATGTGCTTATCGGAACATCCTTTCGGAACAGTCAAATGGTATAACGGAGCAAATTATCTTCTATGCAAAGGCAAAGAAAAGGCAACGGCAGAGCTGGGGCTTAGTTTCCTTGCCTACAATATGAAAAGAGCGATAAATATGGTAGGAGTTAGGAAGTTAATTGAAGCAATATAATAAGGAGTGGTACGAAGAAAGATAAATTCATAAAAAATAGCAGCTGTTTTAAGAAAAAGCTTAAAAATCCGCTGCTTTTTTCTCTAAGAAACGCTGAAAACCCTTGATAATCAAGGGTTTTCAGACAAATTGTGGAGGATGCGGGGATATTCATCATTCCGTAACCTCCCGGCCTAAAGATACAATTTTTTTTAAAAACTCTATCTCTTGTTCTTTATATGCTAACTGCTGCTCAAGATATTTAATTCTACCCTCCGAAGTTATATAACCATCCAGATATTTGTTATAGGTATCTAAATCACGGAATCCCTTTCCAGCCTTAACTTCATTCTTGATCATACCCTTCAGCCCATTTATTCGAATCTCACCAAGAACATCTGGATCAATACCCATCTCAATAACGATGTCTCTCGGCTTTTTTCCTGCTAAGATAGCTTCCCAGAATTTCTTCTTAAATTCAGCTGTAAAATGCACGATGCTGGGAGATACTTCTAAAACATATGAGCTTGCGCGTAGATGGTTCATTTCCTCTTCGGTAAATTTTTTGCTAGCCATGTTTATTCCTCCAATTCATCTAATTTTTATTCTATTACCTATCTGAATTGGAGTCAAAAACTCTTATGTCCGAAACGGAGGGTTTCAAAAACTTGATTGTCCAAAACTAAGGATTTTTAAAACACACCTGTCCGAAACAAAGGGTATTTTAAAACTGCTACTGTCTATTCTATAGGGTACATTTTATTCCAGAACAATAATAAATCCTGTAAAGCCTTAAATATCAAAGCTTTTCAGGATTTTTATTTTGTTCAAGTGTCAAATATAGGATTATAGCAATATTCTTCGTAAAATACAACAGCAACGATGAAGGGACTTAGAATATTTATACCTGAAGCCCTCAAATCTTCAATAAAAAATAAATTAAAGTTTTCTATAGTGTTTACATCTATTTTTACATATGTGATAATACATATGTAAAAATCTTTTTTAGGAGGGATAACCTATGAAAGCATCATTTAGGGATTTTATTGCCCAAAACCCAAACTGTAAAAAATATGACGGCAATCCGGAAGCAATCCATATTTTTGAAAACATCCTGTCAAAGGACGATAACATTATCGCAATGATAGACGCAACCGAAGCAGACAAACCAGCTTTATCTGCCTGCATTCAAGAAGTAGAAAATTATTATAAAAATCTCCCATCACCTACTTTTGATTTAACTGATAATTTCACAAAACAGGCACTGGGACGGATGGTAAAAACTATCTTAGAACCTTTTGGCTATCAGCCCGATACGCAAAAAGACATGCCAAAATCCTGCTCTGCTGAATTTGTAACATCAGCCACTGTTTACAAATATGTTGGAAATGCTACCATGAGGGTTGTTCGAAAAATAGAGGAAATTAACAAATAAAAATTCTATAGCACAAGAATCCCTCTGTTGTCATACACAGACCCTCTTTTCTGATGCCTAACTGCTCTATCGAGAGCCATTATAAGCGCAACAGCACCGTCAATACGGTCGGTGCTTTTTCTTTGTCCGGCTTGATATTGCCTGCCGGGTCGGTTTTAACATAGATATTGTCCATCATCCAGCGCAGCACCGGGTGTCCGCCATGGACGATTTTCCCTTCCAGTACCAGCTTCATAAGTTCCTTGGTGGGCGGTGACATATCCTTATACCCTTGCCCGAAGGGCACTATCGTAAAGCCCAAAGCCTCGAGGTTCTGCGTCATCTGCACTGCTCCCCAGCGGTCAAAGGCAATTTCCTTAATGTTATATTTCATACCGAGCTCCTCAATAAAGGTCTCGATGAAACCGTAATGCACTACATTACCCTCAGTGGTATATAAAAAGCCCTGCCGCTCC
>Ga0116192_1000278_pt1 | contig 40331 bp, 29 predicted proteins | sample AD_UKC113_MetaG_FD_89876 | JGI IMG/M metagenome (GOLD analysis project Ga0116192, IMG submission 89876) | Active sludge microbial communities of municipal wastewater-treating anaerobic digesters from Hong Kong - AD_UKC113_MetaG | ecosystem: Engineered > Bioreactor > Anaerobic > Digestate...
ATCGACTGGTCCCACAGGTTAAGTACCGCGCCCACGCTGAGGGTTTCGGTGAGTTCGATGCCGAAGGCGGGAGAGAGGGCGCTGAGTTGGCCTTCCTGTCGATAGCGGATCCGGGCCCGGATCGCGGCGATGTTGCCGCCGGTGAGCGCGGCGAGGTCGCTGTACCGCAGGTCGAAGGCCCGATCGAAGTCGTATTTCCGCTGGTAATTCAGGCTGAGCACGAAATTGCGTCCGCCAAGGGTCCAGGGGAAGGGATAGGCCACGCTGAGGTAGTTGACGCCGTCCAGGGACAGGTCCTCGTCCGTGTTCAGTTCGGGGTGGCTGCCCGATCGTACCGATTCGCTGAAACGCGCGAAATCGTAGACGAAGGAGATTTCCGGTCGCTCCAGCTGGGTAAGTCCGCCGGGGTTCCAGGATGCCGCGGTGGCGTCGTCGGCCACGGCGATGAACGCGCCGCCCATGCCCAGGGCGCGGGCGCCGCTGCCCACCGCGTTGGGCGCGGAGGTGATGGTGAGCGACTGGGCGCGCGCGACCCCGGCACACGTCACCAGGTACGCGCACAGCACCACCACGCTACATGGAAACCACGGGCATGCCTTTTTCAATGGATGCGGTTCCGTCTGGCTGTTCCAGGGCGCGGGCCCGGGTGGCCGTGTCGCCCGGCTGTTCCACTCGTCCCCGGCATAGGGGCACGTATTCCGGTGGGGCCAGGACCTCACCGGTGGCTTCATCGATCCAGGGCGGTTCCTCGCGGACGACCAGAACCGGCGCGCCGGGCTGGATACCGTCCTCCCGGGTCCAGTTGAGCAGGAATTCTCCTCCGCGCGTGGCCATGACCTCGCCCGACAGGCGGGGGAACCGTTGTTCCATCTGTTCCGCGATGGACTCGGCGCACCGGCCGATGGCCTCGGGGGAAGCCTGTTCCGCGAAGGCGTCGAAGATGCCCAGAATTTCGGAGGTTTCCGTGCTGATGGCCCGGGCCTTGACCTCGAAGCCGGAGGCGTCCCGTGGGAAGATCTCCGCCACCAGGAAAACGTGCGCGGTGGTGAGGCGTCCCAGCGAAATGGCCTGGTCGGGATCGGCCAGCGCGGCGGCCAGTTGCTGTTCGGTCAGCACGGACTGCAGGTACATCCGGTCCAGCACCCGGAACCGTCCCCGGTTGAACATCCTGGTTTCGGTTTCCGCCCGCAGGCTGGCGGCGAGATCAGCGACCGGTCCCGCCCCGGTAAAAGCCAGGGTGGCCACGGGCATGCGGCTTTCCGGGGCGTCGAGCAGGACCGGTTTGACGGTGGCGGTGACCTCCCGGGTGATGGTTTCGCCGGAGGCCGTGCGGGCGGTGACCTGTACCGGGACCTGCTGTTCCGGGCGGGAAGGATCGGCCTCGATGGGTACCCGCCGGGAGAAGGTTTCCCGGGGCGCGCCCGTCACGGGCTCCACGGGACGGCCATTGATGGCGATCTCGCTGAGGGCGGTGGGCGCGATGACCTCTCCCGCGACGGTGATGGCGCGGTTATGGCGGACCGGCTGGTCGGGAAGGGGAGATTTCAGTCGGATTTCCCCCGGGGTAGCAGTGTCCGGGGCAGGCAGGGATTCCGGGGTGGCCCCGGTATCCTGGGCGAAGAGGAAGGCCTGGCTGCCGGCTACCTGCTGGCGTCGCCACGTCCGGGCGGCCGTTTCCCCGGGGGTTCCCCGGAACACGGAGACCAGCGCCCGGGTTTCATTCCCGGCCAGGTCCCGGGCGGTGACGACCACGTTGTTTTCCCCCGGTCGCAGCATCATCGGGGCATTCCAGTCCGCCCGTTTCTGTTTCCCGTCGCCGGAGAATACCACGGTTTCACCGAAGCGGACTTCCCGCACGCCCGTGGCGTCGGCGGCCGCTCCGGAGACGGTGACCACCTCATCGGGGGTGACCAGGCCCGGCTGGGGCGTGAAGAGACCGATTACCGGGCCGGTGAGGTCGATATCCAGTTCCCGCGTGACCCTGGTTTCCCGCCCGGCGAGATCCACGGCCACGACCTCGATGACCGTCGCGCCCTCGTCCATCGCGAGTTCCACGGTCCGGGTGAATTCGGTTTCAGCCCCCCGGGCTACCAGGGGCGCGCCATTGAGGCGGATTGCGTCCAGTCCGGTGTCATCCCGGACCGTCAGCCTGGCGGTAACGATGTGGGTATTTCCCGTGGCGGGTGCGTTGGTTTCGAGGGCGATTTCCGGGGGAGCGGCATCGGTCCGTTCGCCCCGGGCCAGGCGCTCCCGGATTGTCCTGTCCAGGTAATGCCGGCAGCGCTCGGTGTCCACCATGTCCAGGGCGGCTCGCAGGGTCGACTCGGCTTCCGCGTACCGTCCAAGGTGAAAGAGGGAGATACCCAGTTCCCGGTTGGCGAAATACTCGGTGAAGTGCAGGCCGTAGGTCCGGGCGCGCCAGGTGTCGCGGCCCCGGACTCGCAGGGCCGCCCGGAAATCGCTTTCCGCCCCGGCATAATCCTCGGCAGCCAGCCGGAGCGCGCCCCGTTCGTAGTAGTTCCACCAGCGCCCGTGGAAGATGCCCCGTTCCAGGTCGGGCGCGCCATTGCCCCGGTTGCCGGCACACCCAATCGTCCCCACCATCACGCCCATGATGGCACCGCACAACACGAGCGGTATAAAAAAACGTGACCTCCGCAACGCGTTAACGCCTTTCCTGTTACGGTTAAACTATACCACACTTCCATGTCCCGCGCGGAGAAAAGTATGAATACCCGGATGGGACCGGGGATGCCCCGTGGGCATTGCGGGTGTGCCCGGCGGGGGTCTATAATACTGACTGACCGACCAGTCATTCCTGTTTAATGTGGATCGCTTTTCGCGGGGTCCAAACCGCCGTACGGAGACGTTTTCATGCAGACACGCCGTACCATTTTCGACACGCCTTTTGTGACGGTTCTGGCCCGACTGTGGGCGCGCGTCTTTTTCTGGTGTATCGGCTGGCAGCCGGAAGGCGAGGCACCCCGGGTCCGTTGCGTGATGATCGCCGCTCCCCACACGAGTAACTGGGACCTGCCCATCATGCTGGCCTGCGCGTTCCTGTTGCGGGCCAAGCTGTTCTGGATGACCAAGGCCGAAGTGTTTCGGATTCCCCTGTTCGGCCGTTTCCTGAAATGGCTTGGCGGCATTCCCATCGATCGTTCCAGGCCGAACGGCGTGGTGGGCCAGTGCGTGGAGTTACTGAAGGCCCACGAAGACCTGATCCTGGCGGTTCCACCCGAGGGCACCCGCAAGAAGGTGAAGGCGTGGAAAACCGGGTTTTACCACATTGCCCTGGGGGCAGGGGTGCCGATAGCGCTGGGATACCTGGATTATGGGAGGCGTCGCGGGGGCGTAATGGGTTTCTTCCATCCCACCGGGGATTACGAGGCGGACGTTCGGGCGATTCAGGAGCGGTACCGGCACATCACGCCGAAATACCCTGAACTGTCCTCACTGGCCGACGAGGCGGAGAAGGATTGAGGTTACCGTGCTGGAGGGGTCCTGACAGGGCGGGGCATAAAAAAGGCGGAGCCGCGGCAGGGGAAGGGGAGGGGAGGAAGTGGGGGGAAACCTGCAACGGCTCCGCAAAATTTTTGCGAAATCTGCCAGTTCTGGCGCAGTTTAAGCATTTTTCAGAACAGGCCGCTTTCGCAATAGTTGTCGAATTCAATTGTCATCGAGGGACGCTTCAGGCCATCACTGGTGTGATTGACTTGCCTTTATGGCCTGTCTCCCCAGTTCATCGATAGTATAACACGTGGATTCTGAAAAAGTCAATAGGTCTCCCCCGATTTTTAATAAAATGATACATTCCACCAAATCGGGTTGGGCGCAAGCGGGGAGGTATTTTCCGGATACAAATCACCATGTAGTTGGAAGGGGCGGATATTCCGTTCATTTGTCGCGCGCGGGTTAACCTGTACCCAATTTGGTGTTCATAGGTGGGCGCGATTTGGCTGGTCCGGGCATAAAGGGAGGGTGCCGGGGGTTATGTTTGACTGACTAGTCAGTCAAAAAAAAGGAGATGCCCATGACCCGGTATCGGCCCGATAGAACGGAAACGCTTCAAGATGTCGCCCCGGAAGTAGAACGGCAACTGCCCCAGTTGCTGCGGGACGTGGACGCCTGCTGGCACAGCGCGGATTTTCTGCCCGATTTTCAAGGCGAAGCAGGCCTGGAGCAGTTGCGACGCCTGCGGGAAGAAGCGACCGCCCTGGACGCGGACACGCTGGCCGTGCTGATCGGCGACATGATCACCGAGGAAGCCCTGCCCACCTACGCCGGCTGGCTGCACCGCATGGAAGGCGCGGGAGACGGGGAGGATCCCGATTCGCCGTGGCGCAAGTGGATCCGTGGGTGGTGCGCCGAGGAGAACCGGCACGGGGAGGTCCTGAACCGGTACCTGTACCTGTGCGGCCGGGTAAACATGAAGGAAGTGGAGATTTCCATACAGCACCTGATCCGGGACGGAGGCGACACGGAAACGGGATCGGATCCATTCCGGGGGTTTATCTACACGAGTTTCCAGGAGATGGCCACCCGGGTGTCCCACCTGAACGTCGCGCGCCGGGCCCGGGAACGGGGTGCGGAGATGCTTTACGCGCTGTGCGCGCGGGTCGCGGGGGATGAGCACCGGCACGCCCGGGCCTACACCCGTTTTATCGGAATGTTCCTGGAGCGGGACCCGGACGGCGTGCTGACCGCCTTTGAAGACATGATGCGGCGGCGGATCGTGATGCCGGCGCGGTTTCTGCGGGAGCGGGGAGGAGAAAAAGGGGAGACATTCAGGAAGTTCGAGGTGGTGGCTACCCGCGCGGGCATCTACACGGCCGCGGATTACGTGGAGATCCTGGAAGCGCTGTTGCGGGCGTGGAACGTGGCGGGGCTCACGGGACTGACCGAAGCGGGACGCCGCGCGCAGGATTACCTGTGCAGCCTTCCGGATCGGTTGCGGCGGGTAATTCCGCGGTTGCCGGCGCCATCCATGGAGCCGGTGCCTTTCCGGTGGTTTCTGCCGCCAGGAGCGGCGGTACCTGCCGCGTCCGTGCCGGCCTGACCTTATCGGCCGGGCGGGGGAATCCGGAACAGGGCCGCGCTGTGCCCGGGCAGCGACGCGGAGATCCTGCCGTCCTGAAGGACCAGGTTCCGCCGGCGCCAGAGATCCCGGATGGTATCGACCCGGGGGATACCGAGATCGGTGAGGGCCACCTCGTATTCTGTCGGGATCCGCGCGAGGTTGAACAGGCCGACGGCCCAGCCGCCGTCATCCAGGGGTTTAACCCATGCCTGGCGCGCGCCATCCCGGGCGACCCGTCGGGCGGGTTTACCCAGGCGGTCCTGGTTCACGGCGAGGACCTCTTCGTTCATGAGCAGGGCCCGGGTGAAGTCGTCCAGCCGGGTCAGGTCACAGGAAACGAACAGGGGCGCGGCAAGCAGGCACCAGAGGGTGACCTGGGTGAGTTGTTCGTGCCTCGTAAGGTTGGAGGGGCGGGGCGTGGCGGACATGCCCAGCAGGCCCACCTGCAGCATGTCGGGGTCGTTCCAGCCGCCGGGACCCGCCCAGGGGGCCAGGGGTTCCTGGCGCATGCCGATGCGGATCATTTCGGCCCAGCGATCGACCATGTCGCCGGTGGTGCGCCAGAGATGTCCGCCGACGGCGCGTCCCCATTCCCACACGTCGGCTTCGCCGTACTGGCAGATGGAGAAGACGATGTCCCGGGACTGGGCGCGCAGCAGGTCGCCCATTTTCCGGTAGGGGGCCATCCAGGATTCCCGGGAGTTGTCCGGGGCGTACTTGCCGTAACTGCACCAGTCATACTTGAAGAAGTCGACGCCCCAGTCGGCCAGGGCCCGGGCGTCGGTTTCCTCGTACCCGTAACTGCCGGGGTACCCGGCGCAGGTACCGGGGCCGGGAGAAGAATAGATGCCGAAGAGCAGTCCACGGTCGTGGACGTGGGCAGCGAGCGCGGGCAGATCGGGAAACCGTTCATTGCCGCGGAGGACGCCGTCGTCTCCCCGTTTTCCCTGCCAGCAGTCGTCAATGACGATGTAGCGCCAGCCAAGAGCCGCCATGCCGGAGGCTTCCATGGCGTCGGCGGCGTCACGGACTTTCTGATCGTCGACGTGCCCGGCCCAGACGTACCATGAATTCCAGCCCATGGGTGGCGTCTGGGCGAGGGCGTTGTCCCCCACGACAAGGGTCAAGGTTCCGGCGTCGGAGCCTCCCGGACCGGTGACGCGCAGGCCGATGTCATACCGGCCGGGGCGCGCGACCCTTCCCGAGAGGATACCCCGGTCGGGGTCCAGGGCCAGGCCGTCGGGGAGGTCGTCGGCTTCAAAGCGGAGAGGTCCCCGGCCGACGGCGGCCACGCGGAAGAAGATCGGCTTGCCGGGCGAAGCGCCCCAGATGTCGGGACGACACAGCCGGGGCTGGTCCGGGACGGTTACCGGCGCGATGTCGGGATCGGTTTCGTCGCCGAAGTTCGGGACGCCGCGGGGACGACTGGTCGTTCCGGGAACGAGGTGGAACAGGCCGCCGCCGAAAACCACGGGCGGGTACGCGTCTTCGGGGGTACCTTCCGCGATATCCGCGGCCAGAATCAGTTTACTTGCCCCGGTCAGGTCCAGGGCGACGGGCAGGACGGGACTGTTCCGGTTCATCGGGTCGGTGGTGACCACGTCCTTGCCATCCACCCATACGCGGAAAATGACGGATGCGGGTGGGGGCGCTTCTTCTTCGACGCCGAGGGCCAGTTCCAGCCGGTCCACCGAGCCGTTGAGATCGATCAGCCATTCCATGGGGGCGCGGCATACCACGCCGCGGGGGAAAGTGATGCCGCCCGCCCGGATGGGACGCCCGGACATGTTCCGATCGGGCTGGGGCGCGCCCGCGCCGACAGCCATCCAGTTCATTTCCACGTTGCGCAAGAGGAGAACCCCTTCCGGGGCGTCCTTAATCACGAGGTGTCGCGCGAGAGAAGGATCCGGAAAGATCGGGCCCTGTTGATCGTCCGCCAGGGAAGACAACACGGCCAACACGATGAGCCCCGTAACCATCGTCCAGGCGCGCGCATGCCGCGGGTTACCCATGAGAGATCCTCCATATTGTTGAGACCGGGCGCGTAAAGTTACATCCGCCGGGCGGTAAACCGGTAAGAGCCGGACTGGAGCGTGCAGGTGAAATCCTTATCCCCGGGCCGGAGGTCGATCACGCCTGGGGCGTCGGCGGGCGGCAGATCGCTCTCGCGCACCGAGCCAGGGTCCACGCCGGGGAGGGTGAAGCGGGCAGTGGATCCGGGGGGCACGTCGACGTTAACCGTGACCATGCCGTCCGCGATGTTCCACGCGCAGGCGATACGGCCGTAGGGGGACAGGTGGGATGCCTCGACGCGTCCCAGGCCGCTTTCGATGCCGGGGCGCAGGATGAACTGGCGGAATCCGGGATGGTCTTCGTCGGGCCGGATGCCGCCCAGTCCCTCGATGAACCAGAGCATGGGAGACAGGAGGGTGTTGTGAATCTGGGAATTCTCCCCATCCCATTCTTCCCATATGGTCGTGGCGCCGTTTCGGAACATGTAGCCGTACCCGGGGTACTCTTCGTGGCCAAAGATTTTGGCGAGCAGGTCGTTGCGTCCCATTTCGATCAGCAACCTGGTCATGAAGTAGGTGCCGTGCATGCCGGTGTTCAGTTTTCCGCCCTGGGTCTCGACGATGTCTTTTTCCAGGGCGCGGAAGACGGCGTCGCGCCTGTCCGGCGGGGTGATGCCGAAGAGCAGGGGCATGGCGAGGTAGGGCTGTTCCCCGTTGGCGTAGGTGACGCCGTCCGGGTTGAGGAACCGTTCGTGCAGGGTCGCGGCGAGTTGTTCGGCCCGGTTCCGGTATTGATCGGCGTCGTCGGCATGGCCGAGGTACCGGGCCACGCGCTCGGCGGTTCGCAGGGCGTAGACCAGGTAGCAGTTGTTGAAGAACAGGGTGGAATGGTCGTCGACGCGGTTGGATCCCTGTTCCCGTCCGGGGGGGACCCAGTCGCCGAGGAAGTTCCACTTGGCGGAACCCGCGCAACCGATGCCGACGTAGGGCTGGAGGATGCCGTCACCCATGCGGGTTTCGATGAAATCGAGCCAGCGTTTCATGACGGGATAGCCTTCACGGAGAGGCTGGTCGTCGCCGTTGACGAGGAAGGTCATCCAGGGCATGGTGATACAGAAGCCGCTCCAGGCGGGGCCGCCCCCGGCGTCCTGGGCATGGGGCGCGGTATAGGGGACGTCCCCATTTTCGGCCTGGGCGTCCCGCCAGTCGAAGGCCCATCGGCGATAGAGGGGACCGAGGCTGAAGTTCATCATGGCGCCTTCCATGGACGTGCCGGAGTCGCCGCCGTAACCGAGGCGTTCGCGGTGGGGGCAGTCGACGGTGTAGCCGTTCACGCTGAGGCAGCGGAAGGTGTGGCGCATGGTTTCCCAGGTGCGCTGCAGCAATGGGTTATCACAGGCAAAGGTGGCCGCCGAGGCGTACCCCGTGGATACCTGGATGGCGGTGGCCTCTTCCGGTCGCGGGGCGCGTCGGAGTCCCCGGACAAGGGCCCACCGGAAGGCGTGATAGGCGAACCGGTTTTCAAAGACGTCGCTGCCGTCCCCCCGGGCGGTGTATTCGTCCCGCTGGTTGTAGGTCTGCCAGGTGCCGTCGGGGCGCTTCCGGTCCGCGTATTCCAGCGAGACCTGGTCTCCCGGGACGACCGCGTCGCCAAGGACCAGCCGGAGTCGTCCGGTGTAGTTTTTGCCCATGTCGATGAGCCACAGTCCCGGCTCGGGTGCCGAGACGTCGACGGCGGAGAACGTGTCGATGACCTGGTTGGGTTCACAGGCCTGGGGCGTGAAGGCGATATCCGGGGCGGTCATGACGGGAGCCGGTTTCCATCCGCTGTCGTTGAAATCGGGGGCGGACCAGTTTTCGATGACCTTGCGCGCGTCGATCCGTTCACCGCCGTAGTTGCCACTGGTCATCTCCCCGATGGGGGTGACTTCGCTGGGCGCGATTTTCCAGTCGCTGCCGGTGACGAGTTCGATGACTTCGCCGTTTTCCAGCCAGACCTGCAGGCGCGCCCGGACCACCGGGGAGCGCAGTCCCGCCCGGGTGGAGAGGTTGTTGTGCCAGCCACGTCCCAGGCGGATGCCGAGGGCGTTGTCGCCCTGGCGCAGCAGGTCCGTGACCACGAAAGATCGGGTGAGTCCTCGCTTGCCATAGTCCGTGACGGCCGGATCGAGGGGGGCATTGCCGACGCGGTTACCGTTGATCCAGCTGTCGAAGTGGCCGAGGGCGCACACGTGCAGCACGGCGTGGCGAGGGGAAGCGGGCAGGTTCAGGTTTTTCCGGAACAGGGGCAGGGGGCCATTGAAGTCTTCAAACCAGTCCGCGCCCAGCCAGGCCGCTCCGTTCCAGTCCGCCTCCGTCGCGATGCCGGCCACGAACCGGGCGGGCTCGCTCCACGCGGAGGGTACGTCCTTTTCGTTCCACACCTGGACTTTCCACCAGCAGGTTTCACCCGGGGCGGGACGATGCCCGGTATAAGGAACCAGGTGGCTCTGGATGGAGAAAACCTTCCGGGTGTCGAGCAGCGACCCGCGATCCTGGTCCAGGTCTTCCCGGGTGGACGCGGCGAGGATCCGGTAGGCGGTCTGGGCGCGGCCCCGCTCGCCGGGGGGCAGTCGCCAGCTGAGTCGAGCCGAGGCGGCATCCACGCCCACGGGATCCACGAGGTCCTCGCAACGCAGGTCCACGGGCCGGGTCGCGGAGAAGTCGGCGCCGTCGGATGCATCCGCCAGGGCTGGTAGTGGGGCGATGCACCATGGCAGCAGTGCCGTCAGCAGGAGCCTTCGCCAGGAGCAGGGCAGCGTGTTCATGATGGATCCTTTCCTCGTCCGCGCGTTCCATGCATCATGTTTTTCGGGTCATTGTGTCAGGATTCCGCGTGCCAGTCAAGCGGGAACGACCTGTTATCCTATAATCCGGCGTGGTTTCCGGCGGAAGGAACCGCCGGTGGAAAGGATTTACGCACATGGCCGGATTTTTCAGCAGGCTTAAAGAACGGCTTACCCGGAGCCGTGAAGTGTTGAGTTCCGGGGTAGCCCGGATTTTTTCGGGCCGGAGCGCGATCGACGACGAGGTATTCGACGAACTGGAAGAGCTGCTCATCGAGGCGGACGTGGGGGTGCAGGCTACCCAGGCGATTCTCGAGGAAACGCGGCAGATGACGCGGACGAAACGCCTGCGCACGCCCGCCGAACTGCAGGAGGTCCTGAAAGACGCCCTCGTGGAAGCCCTGTCCGCGGCGGGCGAGGAAGGAGTTCCCCTGTGGGAGATCACCAGCCCGAAGCCCCACGTGACCCTCATCGCGGGAGTGAACGGTTCAGGCAAGACGACCACGGCGGGCAAACTGGCGCAGAAGATCCGCGAGCGGGGGATGTCGGTGGTGCTGGGAGCGGCGGACACGTTCCGGGCGGGGGCGATTTCGCAACTGTCCATCTGGGCCGAGCGTACCGGGGCGCACCTTGTCCGGCACCAGGAAGGGGCGGATCCCGGGGCGGTGGCCTACGACGCGGTAGCGGCGGCGATAGCCCGGAAGGCGGACCACGTGCTAATCGACACGGCGGGACGGCTGCACAACAAGGCCAACCTGATGGAAGAGTTGCGGAAGATCCGGCGGGTGATCCAGAAACACCTTCCCGAGGCACCCCACCTGTGCCTGCTGGTGATGGACGCGACGACGGGTCAGAATGGCCTGCAGCAGGCGCGGGTGTTCACCGAGGCCCTGCAGATCAACGGGATTGCCCTGACCAAGCTGGACGGCACCGCCCGGGGCGGGATCGCGGTGGCCATTCGACGGGAACTGGGCATACCGATCCGGTACATCGGCGTGGGCGAGTCGGCGGACGACCTGCAGCCCTTTGACCCCCGGGAATTCGTGGAAGCCCTGTTCGGGGGCAAGGGCGAGTGAATACTGTATAACCCCAGGGAAAGGAGGATGTCATGATGGCGCGATGGGCGATGGGCTGGTGGGTGCTGGTCGTGGGTATCGCGGCCTGCGTGGGACCCGGCGTGGTCCTGGCGGATGGCAATGACGCGGCGATGCTGTGGTACCGGGCACCGGCACGGGAATGGGTGCAGGCCCTGCCGGTCGGCAATGGGCGCATGGGCGCGATGGTCTTCGGGGGGGTACCCCAGGAACGGATCCAGTTCAACGAGGAGACCCTCTGGGATGGCTACTTCGGACGGAACCAGGTGAATCCCAGGGCGAAGGAATCCCTGCCCAAGGTACGGGAACTGCTGTTTTCCGGTCGGTTCGCCGAGGCGGAACAACTGATCGCCGAGACCATGCCGGGTGTGCCGCCGCGGATCCTTTCGTACCAGACCTTTGGGGATATCACCATCACGTACCGGGACGGCCGGCCGGGGAAACACTACCGCCGCGCGCTGGATCCCATGGAAGGGGTGGCGGTGAGCCGGTTCGAGATCGGCGGCACGCCCGTGACCCAGCGGGTATTCGCGTCGCACCCGGACGACTGCGTCGTGATCCGGATCGAGGCGGAACGGTCGAAAGACGCGGTGGACTGCCTGGTACGGATGAGCCGGGAACAGGACGCCCAGACCGATGTCCTGGGGGACCATGCCCTGTTGCTGCACGGTCGGATCAATCGTCCCCACGACGTGACCGGGGAACCGATGGGCCTGTTTTTCGCCGCGCGCCTGACCGCGTACCCGGAAGGGAAAAAAGCCGCGGCACGGCCCGAGGAAGGGGGCTTGCGGATTACGGGGGCAAAGGCCGTGACGCTGATCCTGGAAGCCGCCACGTCGTGGCCGGACCGGCCGGAAAAGGTGGAGCGGCTGAAGACGCCCCGGGCGGACGATGCGCCTGACTTCGGGGCCATGCTCGCGCGGCACCGGGCGGACCTGCAGTCCCTCATGGGCCGGGTACGGATCGATTTGCCGCGGAACCGGGACCTCGCGTCCCTGCCGACCGACCAGCGGCTGCGACGGGTAAAACGGGGCGACGATGACCCCTCGCTGCTCGCGTTGTATTTCCAGTACGGGCGGTACCTGCTGGTGTCGTCGTCCCGGCCGGGCGACCTGCCCGCGAACCTGCAGGGGGTGTGGTGCGAGCACTTCGAAGCACCCTGGAACAGCGACTACCACACCAACATCAACCTGCAGATGAACTACTGGCCCGCGGAGGTGACCGCCCTGCCGGAATGTCACCTGCCCCTGTTCGATTACATGGCGTTCCTGAAACCTTACGGGGAGCAGGTTGCCCGGGAGATGTACGGGGCGCGCGGATGGGTGCTGCACCACATCAGCGACCTCTACGGTTTCGCGGTGCCCGCCGATGGCGTGTGGGGCATGTGGCCCATGGGCGGGGCCTGGCTGGCCACGCACTGCTGGGAGCACTACCTGTTCACGGGTGATGTGGCGTTTCTTCGAGACCGGGGATATCCCCTGATGCGGGACGCGGCGGTCTTCATGCTGGATTTCCTGGTGCGGGACCAGAACGGGGTGCTGCAGACCGCGCCGTCCCATTCGCCGGAGAACCACTACCTGCTGCCGGATGGCACGCAATGTTCAATGACTTACAGCGCCACCATGGATATCGCGATCCTGCGGCAGTTGTTCGCGGCGTGCGTGGAAGCGTCGAAGGTCCTGGATACCGATCCCGGGACGCGCGCGGCGTGGCAGGAGGCCCTGGAACACCTGCCGCCGTTCCGGATCAGCCCCCGGACGGGCGCCCTGATGGAGTGGGTGGAAGATTTCGAGGAGGCGGAGCCCGGTCACCGGCACATGTCTCACCTGTACGGGCTGCACCCGGCGGACCTGATCACGAGGGAAACGCCCGACCTTTACGCGGCCGCGCGGGCGACGATCGAGCGGCGGCTGCGTCACGGCGGGGGTCACACGGGCTGGAGCCGGGCGTGGATCGTGAACTTCTACGCGCGGCTGGGCGATGGCAAGGCCGTGGGAGAACACCTGCATGCCCTGCTGGCGAAGAGCACCCTGCCCAACCTGTTTGATGACCATCCCCCGTTCCAGATCGACGGGAATTTCGGCGGCACGGCGGGCATCGCGGAGGCCCTGCTGCAGAGTCACCGGGGCGTGATCCGGCTGTTGCCGGCCCTGCCGCCGTCGTGGAATCAAGGACGCGTGGAAGGCCTCAAGGCCCGGGGGAACGTCACGGTGTCCATCGCGTGGAAACGGGGTCAACTGGATCGGGCGGACCTCGTTCCGGCCCGGCCTGGACCGGTCACGGTATGGGCGCCCTGGGCGTTCACGGTGGTTACCGGGAACGGCAAAGGCGAAGAAGTCGCGCGGGCGGAGGCGGACCCGCTGGGTGGCTGGCGGACGAGCTGGACCGCGGCCGGCGGGCAGTCGTACCGGGTGACGGCCCACTGAGACCGGTCAGCCCAGCCCGGGAATGCCGGCCAGGCCCATCGGCCCGAGGGCGTAGAAGGGCTCGCCGTGTTCCACGCCGATCCTTCCGCCCCAGTAGCGGGAACGGGTTTCGATCCCCTGCCAGAAGGCGGGCGTGGAGATGAAGGTTTCCTCGCCCGGGTAGTCGGGGTTGTAGAACTGGGAGGCGTAGGCGCGCAGGGCCTCCAGCTTGATGTCGAAGGTGTCGGTCACGTTGAGGATGAACGTGGGCGCGGTGGTGGACACGTCGACGTAGGGGTGAAAGTAGTACACGTGGGGCGCGCGGTAATGGGGCTGTCCCGTGTCCACGCGCGCGAGGCCCGACAGGTAGTTCGCCGCGCGCGCGAGGTGATGGCACGTGGCGTGGTCGGGGTGGCGGTCCGGGCTCATCAGGGTCAGGATGACCCGTGGGCGATACTTGCGGATATAGGGGATGATCGCCTCGCGCTGGGACGCGGTGTCTTCGAGTCCACCGTCGGGTAAACCGACGCAGTCGCGGTAATCGGCGCCCAGGATCCGGGCGGCTTTCTGGGCCTCCTGGGCGCGTTCTTCCGGGGTGCCGCGGGTACCGCGTTCGCCCCGGGTCAGGTCGAGAATGGCCACGCGATGTCCCCATCGGGCCAGCAGGGCCAGGGTACCGCCGCAGCCGATTTCCACGTCATCGGGATGTGCCCCGATTGCCAGCACGTCTACCCTGTAATCGAACTGGTTCATAGCCACTCGATCTCCTGTTCTTCTGGGGTGTCGATCCGCAATTCGTCGATGAGCCGCTGGATAAGGCCGGGTCCCTGGGAAAACAGGAACGTGAAGGGAGACAGGACCCGTTCCTGGGGACGTCCGAAGGGCATCAACCGGTCACGCAGGCGCGTCACCTGTTCCCGGAGTTGTTCGACCCGGCGGGTGTCGGCGTGTCGCGCCTGGTGGGCCAGGCGTTCCATGGCGTTGTCGATCCGGGCCCGGGTGTCGCCGATGATCGTGTCGACGTTGCGCGTGCCGGCGGTGGCCAGCGCCTTCGCCAGGCGGTCGAGCACGGCGGCGATCTCGTCCCGCGCGGTCGTGATGGCCCGGCCGGCCGCGTCCGGGGTCTCGCGGACCAGCAGGGATTCGAGCAAACGGTCGGGCGAAGTGGCGAGATCCGCCACGCCGATACCCAGCGCGGCCAGGCGGCGTTTTTCCTTTGGCGTGACGAACCGGGCCCGCGCGCGGGGAAACAGCACCGGCATGGGCAGTTCGTACCACTCGAAAAGGGGCTTGAGTTGCGCCCAGTAGGCCACCTCGCCGGGTCCCGCCACGTAGGCCTGGCATCCGGGAAACAGGACCTGCTGGACCAGGGGCCGCAGGGCCACGTTGGGAGAAAACCGGGTCGGGTCGGATTCCAGCAGGTCGAACAGTTCGTCCGCGGTGTACCGCTTGCCGTTCTCCTCGGGCAGCACGAATCCCTGCCTGGTGTGGATGACCCTGCGGCGGCGGCCGTCCTCGAGGAGAAAAAAGTTGCACGCGTCGGGCGGGCGGACAATGGCGGGGGCGAAGCCCAGGGAGCGGATCCGGGCGGCCGCTTCGTCCAGCAGGCGCGAGGCGACGCCGGGCATCTCGATCTCCCGGCGGATCACCGGCACGGCGGCCGCGCGGGCGACCCGCATGTGGGGCGCGAAGAGCACCAGGCCGGTGTCCCGGAAGAGCGTGGCCATCAGGCGGGCGAACCAGTTGGAGACGGAAGCCGCCTCGGCAAGGGTATCCAGCAGGAGGTCCCGGATGGAGCCGGTGTGCTCGGATCCCGCGCACAGGGCGGCCATTTCCTCGATGGCGTCGCGCAGGGAGATGCCGGCGGGCACCTTGTGCATGGGCAGGCCGGCGACGTCCAGGGGCTGACCAAGGGCGTCCACGGGGGTGTAAACCCGTTCATGCAGCACGGCGCGGGCGTCGGTAAACCAGTACCGGCGCGTTTCTTCGAAGTCGTGGTCCTCGGAGGCGATCCAGAAGACGGGCAGGACGCGCTTGCCATGCCGCTCGGACAGCAGCCGGGCCAGCCGGATTGCCGTGACGGCCTTGTAGACCGTGTAGAGCGGTCCGAGGAACAGGCCGGGTTGCTGGCCCGTGACGATGACGGGCTCGTTGCCTTCCAGGGACACGGCGCTGCCGCCCAGTTTTGGCTGGAGGGCTTCCAGCGCGTCGCGCAGGCCCGCCGGCCAGGGATGCCGCGTGAACACGTTCCACGCGAAATAGTCCAGCGAGCGCCCGAACAACTCGAGCACCCGCTCGTCTTCCCGCAGATACGCGTCGAACAGGGTAGTCATATGATTTCCGTTCATTACATTCTTCAATCATTTTGCCTTGTCAGGTGGTAGTTTACAAAGACTCCTTGGGATCCAGATGTATCCTGTAGAATAATTTCTAAAGTGTTACGGTCACGTCGACACGTGAATAATCAAATGGAATCCGTGAGAGGGTCGTAAAATGCTCGTTCGCGTTGTCCTGAGGAACTGGATGTCGTTTCGAGAGGAAACGACGTTCTCGATGATCGCGAGCGAAGAGCGGCGGCACGCGCGGCGCGTCTTCAGGCATCGACGTCTCCGAACCCGTTTTCTTCCCGTAGCGGCGATCTACGGGGGGAACGCTTCCGGAAAGACGAATTTTTTCAAGGCCCTGAACTTCGTAAAACAGTTTGTGGTCCGGGGAAGGCTGCCTAATGATCCGATTTCCGTGGAGCCTTTTCGGCTAGACGCGGGAAGTTCCGGGCAACCTACCTTTTTCTGTTTTGAACTACTGATTGGCGAACAGATTTACGTGTTCAGTTTTTCCGTAACGGCGGAGCGCGTGTTAGAAGAGAAACTGACGCGCGTGGAGTCCAACTCCAAAGAGGTTCCGTTGTATGAACGACGTGCCGATGACGTCACTTTTGGGGGCGCGTCAGAGACATCAGATTTTCATCGTTTTCTCGCTCAAAGCACGCGCGGTAATCAACTTTTCCTGACCAGTTCCGTCAACCTGAATTTCCCTGATTTTCAACCGGTCTATGAATGGTTCAGGGATACCTTGGAACTGGTTGGTCCAGATACGCGTTTCGCGCCCTTCGGGCGATTCATGGATGAAGAGGACCCCAGATATAAAGAAATGAACGCATTGCTTGCCCGGCTGGATACAGGGGTTATCCGATTAGGCGGCAAAGAAAGCCGGATCGAAGATCTCCCGATTTTTGCCGGAGATATTCAGGAGGGCATGACTGTTCAGATTTCGATGGGGGGTCCGAAAAATCGGCGGTACGTAGTGAGCCGAAAGAATGGGCAACTGATTACGAAGCAATTAGTGACCTATCACGCGGGCGAGGATGGCACGGAGATACCCTTCGATCCGCACCAGGAATCAGACGGAACATTACGGGTGATTGACCTGTTACCCGCGTTTGTCGAGTTATCTTCGCCTGACGCGCGGAAAGTATACGTTGTTGACGAGATAGATCGTAGCCTGCATACCCTCCTGACAAGGGGGCTCCTGGAAAATTACCTGAACAGTTGCTTATCCAACGCAAAAAAACAACTGCTGTTCACCACGCACGATGTCCTGCTGATGGATCCAGAACTGTTTCGCCGTGATGAAATGTGGATTTGTGACCGGCAGTTGTCCGGGGAGACCACGTTGATTGCGCTGAGTGAGTTCAAGGAGGCGTTGACTGACCGTGACCTGCGTGGCAGTTACCTGAGGGGACGCATGGGAGGGATTCCCAGGTTATTGTTGGATGGTTTGCTTGGGTAGGCTTTCGCTCACGAGGGAGATCGGTGAGGGGGGAAAACGGCCAGGAGAGGAGACATTCCAGGTGCGCAAGGATTTGAACAGATTTCGTCGTTTACGCGGGGAAAGACGTTATCGCAAGTTATTCGTGCTCGCCACGGAAGGGAGCAAAACAGAGCCCCAGTATTTCGCGCTGGTCGAGTCGTTGCTTTCTGGTATTCACGTGAAATGCCTTTCAACAGGGCGGGGAAGCGCGCCTCCCCGGGTCCTGGCAAGGATGAAGGAATACCTTCGGCGGGAAACGCTGCGGCATGGCGATGAAGCGTGGCTGGTCGTGGACAAGGACCAGTGGTCTGACGATCAACTGGGCGTGTTGCACGAATGGACGCGAGGAAATGCTAAACATTCCCAGCAACGTGGGCTTGCCCTTAGTAACCCCTGCTTCGAAGTGTGGCTGTTGCTCCATTTCGAGGACGCGGCGGGGGTAACGTCCTCGGATGACTGTGTCAGTCGTCTCAGGAAGTGTATTCCGGGATACGACAAGGATGTTTGTTCCCGCTGGTTCAGCCTGGACAAGATACGGGACGCGGTAAGGCGCGCGCGTCATGGGGATCATCCGCCATGTGAAGATTGGCCTCGGATCCCAGGACACACCACGGTGTATCGACTTGTTGAACGAATGCTTGATTGTATTACCTGACCAGGAGGTCCCGTGGACACGGACGCGCTGGATTACGAGTTGCCGGAGTCGCTGATCGCCCAGTACCCGGCGGAACCGCGGGATGCTTCGCGGCTGATGGTGGTAGACCGGGCCTCTGGCACCATCCGGGTGGACGTGTTCGCCAACCTCGCGGCATACCTGCGGCCGGGGGACCTGCTGGTCCTCAACGACACGCGGGTGATCCGGGCCCGGGTCCACGCGCGCAAGGCCACCGGCGGGGAGGTTGAACTGTTCCTGCTGACCGAAACGGAACCGGGCACTTGGATCGCGCTGGCACGGCCGTCGTCCCGGTTGCGGCCGGGCATGGTCCTGCAATGCGCGGGCGACATGACCGCGACCCTGGTCGACCGGGCCGACGAGGGGAAGTGGCAGGTCCGTTTTTCGCGGCCGGACGTGGTGGCATGGCTGGAGCGGCAGGGCGAAATTCCGCTCCCACCGTACATTCGCCGGGATCACCCCGAGCCGCTGGACGCCGAACGGTACCAGACGGTGTACGCCGCGCGTCCGGGGGCCGTGGCCGCGCCTACCGCCGGGTTACACTTTACCGACCGGGTGTTCCGGCGGCTGGGAGAGCGGGGGGTGGACCGGGTGTTCATCACGCTGCACGTGGGCTATGGCACCTTCAAGCCGATCAAGACCGCCCAGGTCGAAGCGCACCGGGTCGACCCCGAGTCGTACGAGGTGAGCCCGGCCGCCGCGGCCTGCCTGAACGCCGCGCGCCAGTCCGGGGGGCGGGTGGTAGCGGTGGGCACTACCGCGTGCCGGACCCTCGAGACCGTCTGCGACGCGCGGGGCGTGTTTCACCCGGGCCAGGGTCTCACCGACCTGTACATTTACCCCTCCCACGTGTTCCGGGGGGTGGACGCGTTGCAGACCAATTTTCACCTGCCGAAGTCGAGCCTGCTGGCCCTGGTGTGCGCGTTTGCCGGCCACGACCTCGTGATGGAAGCGTACCGGCTGGCCGTCCGCGAGCGGTTCCGGTTTTATTCCTACGGCGACGCGATGCTCATCCTGTAGCGGGATGGGCGGGCCCGGGGTCGGGCGCGGGATCGCGGGGTCGCACCGCCTCGCCGCCAAGGAGGTAGTGCGCGAGGGTGCCCACGGCGATGCCCAGGAAGGCGCCCATGAGCACGTCGAAGCAGAAGTGGGCCGCGGTATAGATCCGGGAGAGGCCCTGCATGATCGCCCAGCCGGCCACGAGCGCGCGGGCGCGTCGCCGCCGGAACTGCAGGAAGAGCGGCGTCAGCAGGGCGAAGGTGCCGCCGGCGTGTCCCGAGGGATAGGAATTGGCGCCGCGCAGGTACTCGTCGGGGACGCGCCGGAGGGTCTCGTTCCAGGGCTTGTGGGCGTCGTTGAAGGGGCGGGGCCGGGCCACGTCCTTTTTAACGGGCTCGATGATGAACTGGTTGGCGGAGATGCCGCACAGGGCCATGAGGGCCGCCGTGACGCCCCAGCGTCGCATGGCCGCGCGGTCGCATTGGGCGTAGTGCCACGCCAGGAACCCGAACAGCGCGAGCAACGCGACGACTTCCAGGGCGTTGGCGCCCCACAGCGTGGAATTGGGAAACAGCCTGCCGGCCAGGGCGAGGCCGGCGAACAGGAGGCCTTCCGCGGCCAGCAGGGCGGCCCAGGTCCGCTGGGCCCGGGGCGCGAGGGCATACAGGCCCCACGCCACCAGCCAGGAGAGGCCACCAAGGCCGATCAGGATGTTCGTGTAATCGCTGACCGCGCGGAACCACTCGTCCAGCACGGGGAAGTAGGCGTCGGGGTTCATCCAGGCGCTGACCCGGTAGTCCAGGGGCGTGACGGCGTCGACCGCGAGGTGTCCCGTGACCTGGACGATGACCCGGACCAGCGCGAACCCCGCGACAAACAGCGCCACCCGCGTGAGCAGCATTTTCCATTTACGCATGGTTGGAGATCTCCCTTGCGCGCGTCCATCGCGCCGGACGCGCCACGAACGGAAAAGATAAACCTTGGACCGCAGCCGGGCAGGCGCGGTTGCGGTCCCCGGGGCATTGTGCGACCTGTTGAAAGATAAAAGCAACCCCGGCAGGGAGATTCGCGCGGGGTCTCCTTGACCGCGTTGGATCGGGCCGCGCGGCCAGGGTGGTTCCCCGCGGAGCCACGAGACGATGACGCGCGGGCCTGCCCGTTCAGCGGGTTACCGGGGTCCGTATGCCGGGACCGGCAGTGCGGTCACGGCTTTTTGCGGGTGACCGACTTGAAAAACACCGGGAGGTCCGTCTTTTTAATGACCGTATCGTAGAGCCCGATCAGGTCTCCCTGCTGCCGGTTAATGCCCGTGTAGGAGAGGCTGGGGTCTTCGTAGCGCTTGAACTTGTAGATCGCGTCGTTCATCACGGTGCTGTTGAAGAGCCCGAGGTGGACCAGCAGTTCGAAGTCCTGTACGGTCAGCCCGGTGACTTTCCTGAAGAGGGCAGGCTCCAGGTCGGTGATGACATCCTTGAGGGCTTTTTCGCGGTAATCCGTCAAGTACATGAAAATGGGGATCCGGGTGGCGAACTTGATCAGTTTTTCCTGGATCTGTTTTCGCAGGGTTTTGTATTCCTTTTCTTCCGCCGTCAGTTGTCGTTTCTGCTCGGGGTTCAGCGTGCCGTCGTTGATTTCTTTCCTGGTTTTCTTGACGGATTCGGACTTGTTGATGATGGTTTCGATATCCTGCCTGAGGTTCCGGAATCCCTCGATATGCATCAGGGCGTTCATGGCCTGTTCATTATTTTTCAGACGTTTCAGGGTTTCGTTATCCACGTTGACGAGGAGGGCACTTTCCCATCGCCGGGCCAGGAGGGTCGCGGTGGTACCGCTCATGGCCATGTCGAGCACGCCCGCGGCATCGATCCGTTTCATGGAGCTGCCATCGTAGGCGAGCACCGGCAGGAATTGGATGAATTCTTCGACCTTCTTTTCGGGATCCCCCTCGTTGACGTTTAAACGGCAACTGTAGTCGGCGATCTGGCGCAAGGCGCGGTCGGGCGCGAAGTCGAAGACGTAGCACTCCTTTTTCAAGATCAGCTCCTCATTGGGGGAGGTTCCATCGGGATTTCTGATGGTCCACGGATTCTGGACGCGGAAAGCGGCCTGGAAGTAGGTTTCCGGGCTGGAGAGGTTGCGCAGCATGAAGATGCCGGTCCAGGGACGGACGGTTACGCCGGTGGTCAACTTGCCGCAGGTGAGGGTGATGGTTTTGGTTTCGAGGGGATTACCCATGGCTTCCAGCACCGGGGGCAAGGCATTAACCCCGATCCCGGCGTTGGGGCCCGCGGCGACGATGACCCGGTAATCATGGTAGAACTGATTGTGCCTCAATGCCAGGCGGTTTCGCATGGCGTAACAGGCTGCCACGCTGGGCAGGAACCAGACCGTGTGGGTAAGCACCTCCAGGAGCCTGACGTCGGAGAAGGGCAGGGGTGGTTTTTTCGCGCCCAGTTTCAGGTCGTCCACGTCCGTGTACAGGAGAGCCCCCCGTATGAGGTCCAGCCATTTCTGCACTTCGTTTTCATACTTGAACCGCGCGTGGGTTCCGGTGCCCTCCGCCGAGAAGAAGGCGTTCAGGTCGAACTCGTTAAATTCCCCCTTCGCGATGATTTCCCGGATGTGGTCGGGCAACTGGTACGTCATCAGCACCATGCGGGGGAGGGCGGCATAGGGGTTGTCCGGTCCCGTCCAGGCCTCTTTGGCTTTCTGCTCATCGATATACGTCCAGTTGTAAATCTGATCCTCGATGAATTCCCCGGTGGCAATGGCCCGAAAGGGCGTTCCAGACAGGTAAAGGTAGTGGTACGCGCTAATGGGCAGGATATCCTCGTCGAAGTAGTCCAGGCCTTCCCCTTCCGCCTCTACTCGTTCCTGTTCGTCCTCGGCTTCGAAGAGGTCCCTTGCCTTCTCGCGCCAGGCGCCGAAGTGGTATTCATCGAAGATCACGCAGTCCCAGTTGGTGGCGTGGACCCACTCGTTCTTGGTCTTGATGCCCCCCGTGCTGCGATTCCGGCCGAGGTAATCCTGGAAGGAGCCGAAGCAGACGATGGGGCGCTGTTTATCGGCGGTTTCCCAGGTGATGTCGCCGCCGGGCTTGATGAACTGCCACCCCTCGAAATCCACGTGGGTGGCCAGGTCTTCCTCCCAGGCGCTTTGAACCGCCGGCTTAAAGGTGAGCACCAGCACCTTTTTCCAGCCCATGCGTTTGGCCAGTTGATAGGCGGCGAAGGTCTTGCCGAAGCGCATTTTGCAGTTCCAGAGGAAATGGGGCGTCTTGTCGTTTTCCCCGCGCCATTTCTTGAAGTAGTCCATGGTTTTTGCCACGGCTTCTTCCTGTTCCGGGCGCATGGAGAAATTGAGCGATCGCTGTCCTTCAAAGCGTTGCTTGCCGTCCCGGACGGCCAGGATGGCCGCCCTGACCTGTTCCACGGTGCAGCGGAACCATTCCCCCCCTTCCTGCGGGATGTTGCTGGCGCGCAGGGCCCGGTGCACGTCGTGGTCGGTAAACACGGTGCCGTCCCCGCGGATGGCCGGCTCTTCCAGCACGACGCGGTAGGGGGGCGGTCCTGGCCGCCGGGTGGGATACTGTTCCGCCACCCGTTCCGCGACGCTCCGGGTGGTATAACCGACCTTGAGCAGCCCCGCGTAGTGGGGATTGGTGTCCTCGTACGCGTAGATTTTCGGCGTGACGCCGGGACGGGATGGGAAGAAATTGCTACTCATCGGCGGACTCCATCGGACGAATCAGTGATTCAATAAACTCTATCTCTTGGTCTGTGAGGCCGTACTTTCTGTACAACAACTCATCAGTCCACCGCTTGCTAAAATCTTGAATCGGCAAAAAAAAGAATTTTTCTTTGCTCAAATGAATCGAAGATACCGCTTGCAATATCAAAAGCCGCGCAAACTTAGTGTAAAGGTATTCTCTAAGATTGATTGCTTCTAATTCGCTTTCAAACGAGCCGATTGTGATATATGAAAAAGTACATATCTCTCCGGGCTTAAGGACTCTAACGGTTGACAAGACCTTGTACTTGCCGTCTTTCGAAGGTTCCCCAGCATGTTCGGATATGGTCTGGCTTACCATTACTTTATACTTTTGCGCTAAATCTTTCCCCTGAACAAGTTCGCTTTCTGGTACGTAACCGACACCTTTGCTGGAATAAAGCTTAAGCGATTTTTTGGTTCGCGCTGAACTACCACGATAAGATGTAGGAAAACCGAAAGGATTAATAGCGCTAACGATACTGCTAATTCTAGGCTCTTGCTTCGACTGCACTTTGTGTATAATTTTAACAGCATCATTGTATCGTACGAGAACCGGGAATTCGTCCAAGTACCTTTCCGTTGTACTACTCTTAGAGTTGTGAATACATGTGAATTTACAAGGACCTTCTCGATCTCTTTCCCACAAGAAATAATTAACACCTCCACTTATGCTGACTCCTTGAAAGCAATCTTGCGCTTTAATATAGTCAACAATGTGGCTAATACACTTGTCATGGAGCATTGTTTCACGGAATTCATCGAGTCCCATCCCGCCAGCGAACCAACGAGATGGAATAATCATGCAAAGGAATCGAGGATTGAGTTTTTTCGCTTGTTGGACAAACAGATGGTAGATCGGCTTTGCTTGTCGGCCGAAGCCGGCTGTATCTAATTGATACGGCGGATTTCCGATGATGACGTCGAATTTCATGCTAAAGATATCCTCCGGATTTTCGGTGTGAATGAATTCGTAAGCGTGGGATTCGAGTTCCGGCCCGCGGTCGTAGTTTTCCTGGCTGGTGCCGCAGAAGACGCATTGGCCGTCCTGCCAGGTGTGCTCGATGCGCCGGTAGCGGATATTGCCGTCGGGGTTGTCAAAGGCGGTGCAGACGGAGTACTTGCCGTTGGCGATCTTGGAGCAGTAGAGCGTGCGCCGCGCGACCAGGGCGGTCAACTCGGTGATGGCGATGCCGAAAAGTTGACGTGTCATGACGTGGTTGACGCGTTCCTGCCGGTCGGGGATGCTTTTTTCCAGCCCTTTATCGAGGCGCCTGGCGATCTCGCGGAGGAACACGCCGGACTTGCATCCCGGATCCAGGAAGCGGGCGTCCGGGTTGCTCCAGAGGTCATCCGGGAGCAGGTCCAGCATCTGGTTGGCCAGTTGCGGCGAGGTGAAGACCTCGTCGCTGGAGAGGTTGGCCAGGCACGAGAGGACGTCGGGATTGTGGTTATTCGGGGTAGGCATGGGCCACCTCCAGGAAATGGACCGGCGGATAGTCTTTCACGGGCTCCGGGATAAATACCTCTTCGCCCAGGTCTGAAAACAGGGGCATGCTTCGCATTTCGCCGTGGCCGAGCAGTTCATGGAAGGCGAAGTCGCGTCGTTTCAGCAGGCTGCCCTGGACCATTGCCCACTCCGCGAAGATGATCGGCCGTGGCGGTTCGCTCACCGTTTTCAGGGTCAGGGCATCCCCGTGCACGATGTTTTTCGCCAGGATGTACCGCACGGTTTCCCGGCACGCTGCCTTCGCGTTGTGCTTGAATCGCCGCGTGTAAGCCTCGTCAAAGACGGCAAACAGGCGCTGGCGACACTCGCCGGCATTGTCTTCCAGGATGTCGATGCCATAGATGGAGGACACGGCCAGCACGGCGTAGCGCTCGTATTCGAGTTGACTCCGGGCATAACGGGCGTCGACCACGCGCAGTTTCCGGTTCAGGACCTCGATAAGGAAATTACCGGTGCCGCAGGCGGGCTCGAGAAAGCGCGCGTCAACGCGCCCGGTCTCCTGCTTCACGAGGTCGAGCATGGCGTGGACGATGAAGTCGGGGGTCAGGACCTCGCCGAACTGGGTAACCCTGTCCCTGGATTTTATAGTCGGGCTGGTGTGCTTCTTCATGGGCATTTTCCCTTGCCGCGTTACCGGCAGGCCCCGCGTGCTGTCACGATATGCTAGCATTCTGAAATGCAGTTAACGCAACGTCCGCCGGCCCGGGAACCGGGCGCGGAGAGCCGGGACAGGAGACCTGCCATGCCGCGACGTGGACTGGTGACCATGGTGGTACTGGGGTTGTGCGTGCCGGTGCCGGGCCCGGCCTGGGCGGACGACGGGATCCACCGGGAGACGTATCACGGGATCCGGGCCACCGATCCGAACGGCCGCATGGGGCTGCGCAACCCCGAACGGGGCCTGAGGACGGAAACCCAGGTGGCGGAGCCGCCGGGCGCGGACGCGTGGGTCCCTGCGGGCCTGCCGCACCTGCGGGCTCCCGAGGGGTTTCACCCGAATCACTGGCTCCGCGACATGGAACGGTTCGCGCCCGACGGCCTGACCCTCGTCCAGGCGTACTGCTACCTGACGGCGTACGCGGACCAGCCCCTGCCGGAAGACAAGCTCGCGTTGCTGCGCGAAACCTTCGACCTGCTGCGCGGGCGGGGCTTCAAGGCCGTGCTGCGTTTCGCCTACGAGCGCACCAACGACCACCCGACGGACGGCCCCAGGCCCGAGTGGATCCTCCGGCACATCGCGCAACTCAAGCCGGTGATCGCCGAAAACGCCGACGTGATCTACGTGCTGCAGGCGGGGTTCATCGGGGCGTGGGGGGAATGGCACAGCGCCACCCACATTCCCCAGGACGACCTGGAAACCCGGGCCAGGATTCTCGGGGCCGTGCTCGACCTGCTGCCGCCCGGGCGGATGACCCAGGTGCGGGTGCCCCGGTACAAGCACGAACTGCTGCCGCGGCTCACGGGCCATCCCTGCGACCTGCTCACGGAGGCGACCGCCTTCACCAGCATGCCCGAGGCGCGGGTGGGATACCACAACGACGGGATCCTGGCGGGGCCCTCGCACGGGGGCACGTGGCCCGAGGCACCCCTGTACGGCAGCCCGGGTAACCCTGAGTTCGACCGGGTTACCGCGGAGTCCGCGTGGGTGCCGGTGGACGGGGAACTGTTCTGGTCCGACCTTGGCTGGAACGGCCGGGAAATCCCGGACAACCGGGTTGAGGGGATGGATGCCATCCGTTACCTGCGGCTCCACCGTTTCTCGAGTTTCAGCATCGCCCACAGTTATTCCGAGCGGGAAGGGAAACTTTACGCCATCGATCGATGGCGCAAGACGCCCGTGGATTGGCATCAACTGGAAGCCGAGCACCTGCCCGTTTCGGATGGCTGGTTCGAAGACGCCTACGGCGAACCGGTGGAACGCACCGTGTTCGAGTATATCCGGGATCACCTGGGCTACCGGTTCGAACTGCAATGGGCGGAATGGCCCGCGGTGATCCACCCCGGCGACGAGGCTCGGGTGGCCTTCGAGGTGATCAACCGGGGGTTCAGCCCGCTGTACAACCCCCGGACCGCGTACGTGGTGCTGGTGTCCCGGGACGAGAAAAGGGTATGGCACTGGCCGGTCGACGCGGATCCCCGGCGATGGCAGCCGTACGCGCCGGGAGACCCGTCCTTTACGCCGCTGCGGCACCAGGTTATCCAGCAGTTCCGGGTGCCGGAGGGCGTGGACCCCGGGGCGTACATGATTGGCCTCTGGTTGCCCGACCCGGCGGACCGCATCCACCTGGATCCCCGTTACGCCATCCGCCTTGCCAACCGCGACACGGCATGGTGGACCGACCTGGAAGGCCGCTATGGCGTGAACGCGCTGGGAACCCTCCGGGTGGAGCCCTGAGGCCCGGCAGGTTGCGCCATGTCGGACGAAGCGGGGATAATGCCCTTTCGCGGGCGGCGGGACGCGCCGTCCAAGGCAGGGGCCAACGGGCGGTGAACAGGGATCTCCACACAGACGATACCATCGTGGTCCGCGGGCGCGGCGGCGCGTGGCTGCTCACGCGGGGGCCGATGGCGAGGACGGTGGCCGGCGCCCTCGAGTGCCGCGCGGGATGCGTGGCCATGGCGGGCGAAGGCCGGGGCGCAGTATGGCAGTTTCCCCTGCCGGACGGTGGCAGGGGGATCCTGCGGGAATGCCGCCGGGGAGGATGGATCGGGCGGCTGTGGCGGCGGCATTACCTGCTCGCGAACCGTCCCCTGCGGGAATGGCGGGTGCACTGCCGCGCGTGGCAATTGGGGGTGCCCACGGTGGAGCCGCTGGGGGTCCGCTGGGTATGGCGCGGGCCGTTCTGCGCGGGCCTGCTGGCGACCCGGTACGCCGAGGGCGTGTCCCTTGGCCGGTGGCTGGCCACGGAACCGGGCGAGGCCGCGCGGAGGGACTGCCTGCGTCGCGTGGGATCGGTGACGCGGCAGGTCCATGACGCGGGGCTGCTGCACGCCGACCTGCAGGTCCGGAACATCCTGGTAACGCCGGCGGGAGAGGTGCTCCTGCTGGACTGGGACCGGGGGCGGATCCTGAACCGTCCAGCCACGCCGGCAGAACGCAGCCATGGCGTGTTCCGGTTCCGGCGTTCCCTGGAAAAGTCCGGGGGCGCGCCGGAATGGTTTGACGCGTTTCTTGAAGGATACGGTGATTTCCGGCCGGTATGGCGGGTGGAACGGGCGTGGGCCCTCAAGCGCGCCCTGGCCCCCCGGGCCGGAAAAACGGAGTAGACGGATTTGGCGGAGCGCGAATTGGAACGGTGGATGACGCCCGAGCGTTACGAGTTTCGGAATGAGCCGGGCCGAAGAGTCTGGATCCGCGCGGACGCGCGACCCGACCAGCTGGACCTGTTGCTCCGTCATCCGGGCCAGCCCCTCAAGACATCGTCCCGGGGCATCGTGACCCGGGTGGGCTCGTGGGTGGTGAAACGACAGACGGCGGGATCGCTGGTGGCCGGCGTGAAACTCGCGCTGCGCCCGGAACGGAATCGCCGGGCCTGGGCGGCCTCCCATTACCTGCGCGCCAGGGGCACGCGCGCCCCCGAGCCCCTGGCCTACGTGGAATTCCGGAACGCCCTCGGCCTGACCACGGGCACGGCGTTCATCTGCCAGTACCTGGACGGTTTTCTCAACATCGAGGATTTCCTGTTCGAACTCATCCGCCGGGGGGCGGGCGAAGCGACCCTGCGCGGTTTCCTGGAGGGTCTTGCCGACGCCTGCCTCGCCTTCGAACGCGCGCCCGCGTGGCACGGCGACCTGGCCGGGAAAAACATCTTCACCCGGGACGGCCGGCTGTTTTACTTTATCGATCTCGAGGCCGTTCGGATCGGCCGGGGGCCCACCGAGGACGAACGGATGAAAAATCACGTGCAACTGTACGATTCCCTGTGTGACGCCATGGGCGACGCCCTGCTGGTCCCCTTTATCGGGCGGATGCTGCCCGAGGGCACGGATATCCGGGTGTGGATGCCCAGGGTACGTAAACTCCAGGAAAAACGCCGGACCGAGGTGGAAGAACGGTGGGAGCGGGAAGGGGTCCATCCCCGCCACCTGCGTCATAAGCTGGAAGAACTGCACCGGGAACAAGGCGCGTCGTGACCGAACCACGAGGAGCAACACCATGAACGACAAGCAAATTTTTGGCGTTCCGATCAGCCCGTGGCACGTCAGGCAGGCGGAAAGACTGGTGGCGCGCATGCGTAACCGCTACGGCGAACCGGACCGGCCGCCGCGGATGGCCCTCGCGGACAGCCCCGTGCTGGGGTCGCTGTACGGCACCCGGGACGTGGTCGAAAACCACGGCGAACATCCCGAGCCCGACTGGTCCCGCGCGGTGCTCATCGGCACGATCCGTATGGGGTACGGGCATTACCGGATTGCCATGGCTTTCGCCGACGCGGCCCGGGCGGCCGGGCTCACGCCGTGCTGGTTCGACCTGCTGGCCTTTGACGCGCCGGCCGCGCGGATGATCCGCGACATGGACAAGTGGTACTCCCTGGGGTCCCGGCTCAGCCAGCGGTCCGCGCTGTTCAACCGGTTGTTCTGGGATCCGCTCATGGGGAAATGGTACCGGCGGCTCGAGCGGAACTATCCATCCATGGCCCTCGGGGAACTGATCGCCCCCCTGTACGGTGACATCCCCCGGGACGTGCCGGTGCTGGCGTCCCACCCCTTCGTGGCCCACGGCGCGGCCCACGCGGGCATGGAACACATCATTAACATCATTCCCGACAACTGCCCGCTGGGCTTTCACCTTTCCGCGCGGGGCGTCCAGGTCGTGCAGTCGCCGTCGGCCTATTACAAGTTCCGGACCCTGCGGGGCATGCTGCCCCCGGGAGCGCCCGGGACGGGAGTGCCCCCGGAACAGTTGTTCCTGGCAGGGCACTACGTCGACGTGACCCTCCTGGACCACCTGGAAGAGGACATGGCCCGCCGGATCGCCCGGATCGATGCCCGCGCGCCCAGGCGCCTGCTCGTGTCGGCGGGCGGCGCGGGCGCCCAGCGCGACCTCTACGAAACCATGCTCTGGCGACTCATGCCGCGCGTCCGCGCGGGCGAGGTGCTGCTGCTGTTCAATTTCGGCGACCACCACGCCATGGCCCAGGACCTGCTTGACGCCGTGCCGGGCCTGCGTGAACTGGCCGTCATCCACGACCACTGGGACGAGACCCGCGCCTTCGCGGAGCACCTCGCGACCTCGACGGATCCCATAGCCGGAGCGCGGGTGTTCCTGCATGCCGGTCCCCGCGAGGCGGTGTGCGCGACCAACCTGCTGACGCGCGGCGCGGACCTGCTGCTTACCAAGCCCAGTGAACTGGCGTATTACCCCATTCCCACGCTGTTCCTGCCCCGGGTTGGCGGGCACGAGGCCTGGGGCGCGATCCGGGGCGCGGAACTGGGCTACGGCACGCCGGAATGCGAGAACGAGGACGAGGTCGCCCGCGCCCTGGACCTGGTCATCCGCGAGGACGACCTGCTTCGGCTGTACTGCGACCATATCCCGCGGCTGGCCCGGATCGGCGTGTATGACGGGGCGCGGCGCGTGATCGAACACCTTGTGCTGCCGCGACGGAAGACCTGAGAACCCGGGAACTCAGGTCTCCCCACGCTTCCGCAGCACGAAAATGTGACAGACGCACAGGGGCCAGCGAGTGCCCAGCGCGGTCCAGCCCGCGCGGTTGACCCGTTCCAGCGTCTCTTTTACCACGCCCGCGATTCCCGAGCCAGTCTGTACCGGCCCCCGGTGAACGGCTTCCAGCGCGAAGCCGCACCGCTCCGCCAGGCGCGCCATGCCCACCGCGGAAAACAGCACCGTGTGCCACGGGGGACAGATCACCTCGTGCAGCCGCGGCAGGGGAAGCCGCCGGATCCCCCCGCGGAACAGCGTCCCGAAGCACCGGGCGAACCCCGCCGTGGGCTGCAGCGAAATAAACAGGCCATGCTCCCGTAACAGCGCGGCCGTCGCGCGGAGCGACCTTTCCGGGTCGGGCAGGTGCTCGAACACCGCGCTCATGAACACGCCGGTGTAGGCGCCCGGGCGTTCGCGGCAAAGCGCGTCCAGGTCCGATTCGAACACGGTATGCCCCTGTTCCCGGCAATGGGCCGCCATGGTTCGCGACAGGTCCGCGCCCTCGGTGGGAATCCCTTCCGCCCGCAGCCGATCCAGCAGCCCCCCCCAGCCGCACCCGTAATCGAGGACCGGTCCCCGGCGGTCCCCTCCGTGGTCGAGGTAGGCCCGCAGCAGGCCATCGAATACCCGCTGGCCATGGCGGTTGCGCTGGTCGGGACGGTCGGCATAGTGTCCCGCGGCATGATACTTCTCGGCGTAGGCCGCGCGCAGGGTATCCTCGCCGGGCATCGGGTTGAGTTGTATGGTGCCGCAGGCGGCGCAACAGTCGTAGCGGTAGCCTTCGCGCGCGCCGAAGTACGCGAGGGGGCCTCCGCACGCCACGCAGCGGGAAGACGCGATAGGTTGCCACCCGCCGCTCACGAGAGGGGACCTCCGGCAAGGCCCTCCGCGGCCCGCCGCCAGGTGACATAGTCCCGGATTGAATCTTCCAGCGGGATCATGGGCTTCCAGCCCAGTTCCCGGGCCGCCCGGCGGATGTCAAGTACCCATTCGGGACCTTCTTCGGGGTCGGGCAGGCCCGAGAACCGGATCTCCGATGGCGAGTCCAGAACGGCCACGCACCGCCGGGCCAGTTCAAGGTTGGACACGGCCACTCCTGAACCAACGTGAAAAACGCCCGTGGCCCCCGGGTGTTCAAGAGCGGCAAGGACTGCTCGGGCAATGTCCCGCGCGTCCACGTAGTCCTGGACCCGTGAACCTGAGCCATGAATCCGTAAGGGCGCGCCAGCCACGGCGGCGTCGCAGAACAGGGAAAAAATCCGGCGGCGCCGCAACCCCGGCCCCACCGGAGAAGATGGTCGCAGGACCACCACGCGGAAGTCCGACGAGGTTCGGACGAACCACGCGGCCAGGCCTTCGGCGGCCAGTTTGCCCAGGGCGTACAGGTCTGAGGGCACCGACACGGGATAGGTTTCGGAAATGGTTCCGGTGAGCGGCGCGCGGAGGAAATTCAGGCCGGAGACCAGCACGAAGGTTTGTGCCCGTCCGGCCGCGGCTTCCAGCAGGCGCAGGGTTCCCGTGATGTTGACCGCCAGGGCGGTTTCGGCGTGCCCCTCGTCGCCCATCCATGCGGCGGCGTGAACCACGGCGTCACAGCCGTCCACGGCGCGCGCCAGGGCGTCGGGGGTGGCTTGGGCGAGATCGATGGGTATCGCCTCGGATCCCGCGGGCGCGCGCCCCGGATCGCGAACAAGAGTCCGGACCACGTGTCCCTCCCCGCGTGACAGGCGGGCCACCGCGCCGCCGATGTGCCCAGAAGCCCCGGTGACCAGTATCTTCACGACGCGGCATCCTCCGGGCCGGTGGTCCCCGGATCCAGGCCGACCGCGTCACCGAAGCGGCCGTTTTCGGCAAGGGCCTTCCGCCTTGCTGGATCGGGGTACATCTCGTGCCAGTAACGCAGGGCCACGCCCTGGCGGATCCGGGGCAGGTGAGGCGTTTCACCCAGCAATCGTTCCCGGATCAGCGCGTCCACGTCGTTGAAACCAAGGGTCGCGCGAATGGCCGTGCTGCCTGAAAACCGTGGATTGACCTCGAAGCAGATGGGGCCCCGCTCGGTCATGAGGAGCTGGAAATTGCAGGGACCGGGCACCCGCAGGACCCGGCACAACGCTTCGACCATGGCCCGGACCTCCGGATGGTCATCCACCCACGCGCGGTACGTGGTGCCCAGGTGCAGTTCCCGGCGCAGCACGATCATTTCCTGGAGGTCGCCCGACCGGTTGCTGAAACACCCCACCGTGTATTCGCCACCCACGGACCGCAGCATTTCCTCCACCACGTAATCGCGTTTCCGGGCGATGTACGCGAGGTCATCATCATCCTGGACGAGGAACAGTCCCCTGGATCCGCCTCCCCGGCGGGGCTTGGCCAGCAGGGGAAACCCCTGGGCGTTCCGGAGGGATTCCAGGCCGTCCCGGTCCTCCGACAGGACCGCGCGGGCCGTGGGCAGGCCCGCCTCGCGCAGCCATTCAAGCAGGGCCCACTTGTCCCGGGCACGCCAGTACAATGCCGGCGGCGGGACGGGAAACATCGCGCCGGTGGCCGACTCCACGGCCTGTCGCTGATCCGCCAGGGCGTCGAGCACGGGCTCGCAGCCGGTCAGGATGATATCGACCCGCTCCGCGCGGCAGGCATGGGCCAGCCGGGGCAGGAACGCGGGGTCTTCCGCCCGGGGTACCACCCATCCCGCGTCGCACCAGTACAGCCCTGCCTGGTCCGGCGTGAGATCCAGCCCCACGATGCGGGGGGACAAGGGGGACTGGCGCAGGGCCTTGACGATGCCCTGGCTGACATTGCCGCCGACGCCGATCACCGCCACCGTTATCCGCCGATCGCCCATGGGTTACTCCAGTTCCTCGCGGACGATGTAGAGCGGCTTGCCCTGGACCTCGATGAATATCCGGCCAATGTAGGCGCACAACAGGCCGATCGCCAGCAGTTGCACCCCGCTGAAGAGGAAAAACAGGGCGATGACCGATTCCACCTGGAGGACGTTGCCATGGGTCAGGCGCACCCACAGGACCCGCAGAAACATGAGGAAGCCCGCCAGGGAGAAAAGCACGCCGCCCACGCTGACCAGCCGCAATGGGGCATCCGTTAAACCGGTGATCAGGTCGAAGGCCGTGCGGACGAGTTTCAGCAGGCCGTACTTGCTCTGTCCCCGGGCGCGTTCGCTGTGGTTGACCCACACTTCCTCGATGCGCCCTCCCGCGAGGGCCATTTCCGCCGGCAGGTAGCGGCAGCGGTGGGGCATGGCAATCATCGCGTCGACCACGTGACGCCGGAATCCCTTGAGGGAACAGCCGAAATCGTGCAGGGGAGCGCCGGTGGCCCGGCCAATGTACCAGTTCAGCGCGCGGGAGGCCCCGCGGCGGAACAGGCTGTCCTGGCGATCCCGGCGTCTGCCGCTGACGCTGTCCGCGCCGGCTTCGAGCCGTTCCAGCAGGAGGGGAAGATCTTCCGGGTGGACCTGCAGGTCGGCGTCAATGATGAACATCATGGATCCGCGCGCGGCGGCCAGCCCGGCGTACAGGGCCGCGCTCTGGCCGAAGTTCCGCGCCAGCCGCAACACCCGGATCCGCCGGTCCTTCGCGCGCAGGTTCCGCAGGAGGGCCAGGCTGCCGTCCGTGCTGCCGTCGTCCACGAAGATCACCTCGAACGGGTGGCCCGTACCTTCCAGGGCGCGGACCAGGCGGGCATAGAGTTCCTCCAGGGTATCCTGTTCATTGAATACCGGCGCCACGACGGAAAGGTACACCCGCTCGTGACCGGACTCCATCTGTTGCTGTCCAGACAACACGCGATCTCCCGGAAAAACACGCCCTGAACCCGCGCTTCCCCCGGACGCCGTGGCCTGCCAATGGACCCCGGCGCGCGCCCGTTCCCCCGAAAACTATACCCGTTTTTCCCTGGTTTTACCAAAACGCCCGGCATCTCGTGGCGGTCGCGCGGGCGTCATGTGAAGCTGGAACCAGGGGAAGGGGAAGATTTCTCGCTTCGCTCGAAATGACACCCGGGGTGAGGTGTAGGAGAGGGGAAAGATTTCTCGCTTCGCTCGAAATGACAGGAGGAGGTGGTGTGACAAGGTGAGGGGGAGTGACAGGTGGAGGGGATGCAGCGGGGGCAAAGGTTTCTCGCTTCGCTCGAAATGACAGGTGGGGCGCTCGAAATGACAATATTGTGGGTACAGGGTAAAACTGCGGCAGGGATGATGCCACACAAGTAACTACGACCCCTTACCCTGTCATTTCGACGAACGCAGTGAGGAGAAATCTTACGGGGGTTACAGAAAGGATCAAAGATTTCTCGCTGCGCTCGAAATGACACCCAGGGTGAGGTGCAGGTGGGGAGAAAAGATTTCTCGCTGCGCTCGAAATGACAGGGGGTGCGAAATGACAGATGGGGTGCTCGGAATGACAGGGGGTGCTCGAAATGCCGCGAGTGGTGATCCGCTCACGTACGGCTCGCCGCGCTCGAAATGGCAGAAGAGGGGCGCAGGGACAGCATGGGGGCCAACGTGACACAATGGCGGTCGGGACGCGCCAAGACCGGGGCCCATTACCCACGGTAGTCTCGCCGGGACGCGCGGAAACGTCGAAACTGCATCATGCAAAAGCATTGGGCCGCGCGTAGTCTCGCCAGGACGCACGGAAACGTCTACAGTGTTGGCATCAGGCGCTGAGTACGCCACGTAATCTCGCGCCGGGACGCGCGGAAACGTCAGCGGGGTAACCAGACTTTGACGGGCAGGCGCTGGCGTCCCCACTTCAGCGCGTCCCCATGCTTGTTGAAATAGACGTCAATATGGTCTTCATTCAGGGAACCACCCCGATCCCGCACGGTGCCGTAACCGTAACCGGGGACGTACATGACCGTTCCAAAGGGGTACCGGGGATGCGCGGCGATGGTGCCCGGCCGGGCTTTTTCACCGCTGGCGGTCACGCCGACTTGCTTGGGCTTGCCCTTGTTGGGTCCCGAGGCCACCACGGGCCGCCCCATCCAGTTCCGGGTCCAGTTGGTGCACTTGCCGCAGGAGCAGTAGGCGCTGACCTCCATGGTCCGTTCGAAACTGGGACGCCGGCCCGGTTTTTCCCCACCCCCGATGCCCGTTACCCGCCGGACCGTGGCACAGGATGACGAAAGGCACAGGATCAGCAGGGTGACCGCCACCAGATATAGGGATTGCTTCATGATGTTGCTGTCCTCTTTGTGAACAGGATAGCAGTATTCCCGAGTTTTGTCAACAGAATACTCGAAAAATAAATCGGGCCATAAAAAGGCTTGACACAGCATCTGGTATCTGGTATTCTCTTTACAGAATCGGGGCCCAATATGTCGTTTTAACACCATATATGCCCGGAGCGGCCCGCGCGACAGGAGCGATCCGCCCGGCAACCAGGCAGGTAGAAGGTCATGCGGTGTCCATTCTGCGGTTACCATGACAGCAAGGTGGTGGATTCCCGGGTGTCGAAGGAAGGGGACGCCATCCGCCGCCGCCGGGAGTGCATCAATTGTTCGCGCCGCTTCACCACGTACGAGCGGGTGGAAGAGGTGGCCCAGATGGTGATCAAGAAAGACGGCCGGCGCGAACTCTTCGACCGGTGGAAACTCAAGAGCGGCATTCTCAAGGCCACCGACAAGCGCGCCATCAGCATGGAACAGATCGACGCGATGATCAACAGCATCGAACGCGAACTGTTCAACTCCACCGAGCACGAAGTGACCAGCCACGCCATCGGCGAAGCCGTGATGAAACGGCTGCGTCAGCTGGACGAGGTGGCGTACGTGCGGTTCGCGTCGGTATACCGCCAGTTCAGGGATATCAACGAGTTCATGAAGGAACTCAAGGACATGCTGGGCTGATCCTGTTCCGCCCGGCATTCCCGCCATGATCCTCGTCGACGCGCACTGTCACCTGCACGACCCGGAACTGGCCGACGCCATAGACGCCGCGCTGGATCGGGCCCGGGCCATGGGGGTAGAGGCATGGATTACCTGCGCCGTGACCGCGGATGACTGGGCGACGGCCGAAACGTTCGCGGCGACCCATCCCGGCGTGTTCGCCGCGGCGGGCATCCATCCGTGGTATGGTCGGCCCGAAGACCTGTCCGCCCTGGACCACCTGGCCGAAACCCTGGCCCGGGGAATGGTGGCCGTGGGGGAATGTGGCCTGGACACGCGGATCGCGGATCCACCCCTTGACGCGCAGCGGCCCCTGTTCGCCCGGCAGGTGGCCATCGCCCGGGAGGTGGGCCTGCCCCTGAACCTGCACTGCCGCGGGGCGTGGGCCGAACTGCTGACCGTGTTCCGCCGCGAACGGCCTCCTGATCCGCCGGGGATACTCCATAATTTCAATGGTTCCGCCGAGGCGGCCGCGCCGTTCCTTGACCTGGGGTTCTGCCTGTCCTTCGGCGGCGTGATGACCCGGCGCAACAGCCGGAAACTGGCGGACGCGGCGCGGCGCGCGTGGCCCGACCATCTCGCGCTGGAAACCGACGCGCCCGACCTGCCGCCGGTGGAGGCCCCGACCCGGCCGAACCTGCCGGAAAATATCGTGTACGTGGCCCGCGCGGTGGCGGACCTGCTCGAAACGGACGCGGATACCGTGGCGGAACAGGCCGCCCGGAACGCGGCGCGGGTGTTCCGGTTGCCGCTGCTTGAATCGGGGGCGTCTGGCGGAACGGCCCCGGGAGACGCGACGCCGTGACGACGGGGCGGACATGGCCCCCGGGTTCCGGTCCCGGAGTCGAAGCGGAAGACCCGCGCGCCCGCACCCGCCTGCTGCTTGGAGACGCCGGCCTGGAAAGGTTGCGGCGGGCGCGGGTGTTGGTGGCGGGCCTGGGTGGCGTCGGGGGGCATGTAGCCGAGGCGCTGGCCCGGGCGGGCGTGGGGACGCTGATAGTGGTGGATGCCGACCGGTTCGCGCCGTCCAACCTGAACCGGCAGGTTCTCGCCACCCGCGCGGACCTGGGAACGCTCAAGGCGCGCGCGGCGGTCCGCCGATTCTTGGACATCGATCCCGACCTGCGCGTGGAACCGGTAGCGGAGCGGATCACGCCGGACAACGCCCTGTCCCTGCTGGAACGGTTCCTGCCGCTGGACGCGGTGGTGGAGGCCATTGACGACGTGCCGGCGAAAGCGGCGTTGCTGGCGGCCGCGGTGGGACTGAAAATGCCGGTGGTGTCCTGCATGGGCGCGGGCGCGCGGTGGCGGGTGAGCGCGCCGCGGGTGGCGGACCTGTCGGCCACGCGGGGATGCCCCCTGGCCCGGGCGACCCGGCGGTTGTTGCGGGCGCGGGGGATCCTGTCGGGCGTGACGTGTGTCTTTTTCGACACGCCGGCGGATGTCCCGGTCCGGGCCGGGGCCGATGGCGGGAGGGGCCCGGTGGGTTCGATCAGTTATCCGCCCGGGCTGATCGGCCTGACGGCGGCGGGCGTGGTGGTGGAGGGACTGGTGGCCGGATTGCCGACCGATCCGACCCCCTGAACCGGGATCAGGGCAGCACGGTCACCTGTTCGGGCGGCAGGTCCAGCAGGAAGCCCCGTTTTGGAATGGCCCGGACCAGGGAAGGTGGCGTGTCGGAGACGGCTTCCCGGAGCCGCCGGAGCAACCGGGTCTTGGTGTGGTGCAACTGGTTGGGCTCGACCACCAGGTCACCCCACAGGTGCCGGTAGACGGTTTCGTGGGGCACGCATTCCCCCGCGTGGCGCGCCAGCAGCCGGAGCAGGTCGTACTGGCGTTTCTGCAGGGACACCGGCTGGCCATGCCAGAGCACGCGGTCGGGGCGGCGGTCGTCGATGATCAGCGCGGCGACGGCGTCCTGTTGCCGCGTGGAAGGCGGGGGTGTCGCGGTGGCCGGTGGATCTGGGGTGGGTCCGGCCAGGGCGTCGAGCCAGTTCCGGGGAACGAGCCCTTCCGCCGCGGCCCGGGCCAGCAGGTCCCGGACATCGTCTCCCTCGCGAAACGCCCGGCCGCGCAACGGGAGCAAGAGGTCACGTTCAGGCTGGATTCCCGCGGATTCCAGGGACCGCGCGAGGCTCTCCAGGTCTTCCGGGATGCCCAGGCGGGTCCGCCGTTCCAGGGCGCGCAGCCGTTCCCGGACGCCTTCGGGCAGGTCCATGGCTTCAGCCATGGCCACGGCCGCGTCGGCGAGCCATGCCGCGGTGTCCCGGAGTTCCAGCACCGTGCCCGCGGTCAGGCCGGTGGTACTTTCGATCTCGGGCAGAGTCCGACCGCTCATCCACAGGGCCACGGCTTCCGCGGCCCGGGCCGCGCGGGCGGCCCGCAGTTCCTGTTCCCGGCATCGGGTGACCAGGTCGGCCAGGGGTCCCCGGTCGTCGGCGTGGCACCACTCGATCATGCCCCGCAGGCGCTCGGCCAGTTCGGCCCAGTCCGTGCCGGCCCTGCCCGCGGGAACCCGGGCCTGTTCTCCATCCCCGGTGAGGAAGAGCACCGCCAGGGCTTCCATCGCGGGCCAGGGCCCGGTGCCCCGTTCGCGGAGCCAGGCCGCGAGGGCGGAGGCGGTTTCGGGAGAGATGCCCCGGGTCGCGGCGGCCCGGCCGGATGGGGTCAGCGCGAACACGGGTTCGAAGGAGGGGCCTGTTTCTCCCGGGAGTGCCGGGGCCGGAGGCGCGGGCGTGACGAGTCCCGTCCGCAGGGCGTCATCCAGGGCGCGGTCCGGGGCGGGGCTGCCGCCGGTCCGGCGTTCGCCGGCGTCGGGAAACCACCGCGCCAGGAACGTGTTCAGGTCGGTCCTGCCGCAGCGTCCGGCGATGGCCGCCAGGGTCAGCAGGATGGTGCCTTCGGCTCCCCGGGCGGGTCCGGTGGCGTTGTCCGCGTCATCCGCGCGCGCGGCCCGTGGCGCGACGTAGCGTTCCCACAGGCTTTCGGCCTCGAACAGGGAGGCCGCGATGAAGATCGCCCGGCCGAAGCCCGGCCCGTCCGCGCGGGGCCTGCCGGCCCGGCCCGCCATGGCCATCCGCTCCCACGGGGAGAGGGGCGTTTTCCACGGCGTGCCCGGGGCCGGTCCGGCGGTCCATTTTTCCGCGGGCAGGAACACGTTGTCGGCGGGCAGGTTCACGCCCCAGGCGAGCGTGGCGGTAGCGCACACGACCCGTAGCGCGCCCGCCCGGAACGCGTCTTCCACCAGCCGACGTTCTTCGGGGGTCAGGTCACCGCTGTGGAATGCGACGCCGGCCAACAGGGTCCGCAGGAGCAGGTCGCGGTGACGGGTCGGGGGCAGGGCGATGGCCCGGTCGAAGGCCTCGGTCGCGGCGGGCCATCCGCCGAGGTCCGCGAGGCGCGCGGCCATCCGGGTGGCCTCCATGCGGCTGCGGGTGAAGACCAGGCATCGTTCGCCGCGGTCGGCCAGGCGTCGCGCGGTTTCGAGCAGGGCTTCTTCCCGCGACTCGAAGGGCGCGTGGTCCGGTTCGAACAGGATTTCCTCCCGGGGTACCGGGTCCGGAGGGATCCGGTAGCGGAAACGTCCGTTTCGGGACACGCCCAGGCACAGGGGAACCGGCCGGATCTCCGCCTGGATCAGCCGGGCGCCGAGGTTCCGCGCGAGTTGCGGGGTCCATGAGAGCGCGCCTGCCAGGCCGACGATCCGGCAGTGGGCCCGGCGGGCCGTTTCGAGGGCCAGGGCCAGGGCGATGCCCCGTTGCGGATCGGCCAGCAGGTCGAGTTCATCGGCCACCACCGTGCCGATCATCCGGGGCAACCCCGGGCAGGACGCGGCCAGGCCCAGGAATTTTTCCGTGACCGCCACGGCAAGGTCGAATCGTCCCCGCCGGAAGTCGCTGTCGTGGGCCCGGTGTTCGCGCGTGGCGATGATCACGCGGCAGCCCAGGGGACCGTACCGTTCGCGCAGCCGTTCGAACTGTTCTTCCGCCAGCGAACGCAGCGGCGAAAGCAGCACAGCCTGCCGTCCCCGGAAGGCGGAGCACGCGGCGGCCATTTCGCCGGCGAAGGACTTGCCGCAGGCGGTGGGTCCCCGGAGGATGAGGGACTGTCCGCCGAACAGGACGCCTTCGCGGACGGCCTGTTCCTGGATGGGCAGCAGGTGACCGCCCGGATTCCGATTCCACCACTCGACGAGCGATTGTGGCGCGCCGTACCGCGCCAGGTCTGACACGCGCAAGGTCATGGACATACCCCTTTGTGCTTGGCCGGGCTTGCTCCCGGCCCCCTGTGTCCTCGCCTTCAGTATACCTGAAAATAATTTCAGCTTACAACCGGGCGCAGGGGCCCAGCAACTCAGGCCGGATCCATCCCCCTTCCACGCAACAGTCCCCCCCTCCGGAAGGGGGGTATTTTTTCGACGCAACAAAACGCCCTTATTAACAGGGGGGCATGTGAAGCAAGTTCTGCCGTTCCGGGTGAAGACCGCCCGGGACGCGGCGCGGCCTGGCTGGTCGCGGGCCGCGTGGGACGGCGCCCCCGGACCATTTCAAGGAGGACGCGCGCATGGCGTTTTTTCCCCTGTTTTC
>Ga0116192_1000280_pt1 | contig 40155 bp, 39 predicted proteins | sample AD_UKC113_MetaG_FD_89876 | JGI IMG/M metagenome (GOLD analysis project Ga0116192, IMG submission 89876) | Active sludge microbial communities of municipal wastewater-treating anaerobic digesters from Hong Kong - AD_UKC113_MetaG | ecosystem: Engineered > Bioreactor > Anaerobic > Digestate...
CCGCTTGCGGAAATAATGATCGAACCGCTCGTATTGTTCAAAGACATGGACTCCTGGGCCGACTGGGTAAACTTGAGACCGGGAAAATTAACGGGGTCCCCGCCCCTGAGGGCTATTTCGACGGCCTCCTCGTCAAAAAAATCGCGGTTCTTCTGAAAAACCGCAGTAATAGCGGCGGCCAGCGGGCTGTCTATATATACCGTCATGGGAGGCATTCTCCCGGCTTCATACAAGAGACTCAAGTGGTAAAGGAGGTCCTGTGTCCGCTCCACCGCAAATGCCGGGATAATCAGGTTGCCGCCTTTCCTATATGTTTCCCATATGACGCCGTGTAATATTTCTATTTCATTTTCCCAGTCTTCATGCAGACGCGAACCGTAAGTGGATTCCATAACCACATAATCCGCTTCCGTTACTGCGGTGGGGTCCTTTACCAGCGGCCTGTCCTTGTTTCCGAGATCTCCCGAGAATACCAGCTTTGTCTCCGAGCCGTTTTCACTTGCCCACAGTTCAATTATGGCAGATCCCAGAATGTGGCCCGCGTCAAGAAAACGGGCCTTTATATCCTGGGCAATCTGCACGGTCTCACCGTATCCGGCCACATTAAAATAAGGAAGACTGTTATACGCATCGCCGGCAGTGTAGATCGGCTCGATCAAATTCAGCCCCGCCCGGCGGTACTTGCGGTTTTTCCGTTCAACCTCCATCTCCTGAATGTGCCCCGAATCGGGAAGCAGGTACTCGCAAAGAGCGACAGTGGGAGGAGTCGCCCAAATCCTGCCCTTAAAACCATGTTTGATCAGCTTCGGAATCAGTCCGCTGTGATCTATATGCGCGTGCGTGAGCAAAACGAAATCCACGCTCTCCGGCGGAACTGGAAAAGCCCCGTAATTCCTTTCCCTTATTTCCCTGGGCCCCTGAAACAGGCCGCAATCAATCATAACCTTCGTTTTTCCGGTATCCAGCAAAAAACACGAACCGGTAACCGTACCGGCAGCTCCCAAAAAATGCAGCCGCATTTTCCCCACCTCTCAACCTGTTTATAAAATAAATTCCCCCCGTTCAACTCCAAACCCTTCTTTTTGCCGAACAAAAGTATTTCCCGCGCTTGACACCGCACTGCAACCAGGCTAATCTAAAAATGCGGCAACCTTTCCAAATTGCTTTCAGAAAGGAGAGCACTCCAAAATGCCGATATATGAATTCCGCTGCACAAGCTGCGGTATCCGTTTTGAAAGACTGTGTTCGATGGGTGAAAGCGGGAAAAACCTGAAGTGCCCCGGTTGCGGCGCCAGGCATCCGGACAGGGTCATGTCGACATTCATTTCCACGGGAACCGGAGGAGGGAAGGGAACCGGAACTGGATGCGGCACCTGCAGTTCGCACGACTGCAGCAACTGCGGACATTAGCAGCCGGCCGCCAGTAATAATTAATAAAGGAGGCGGAATGGACTTCTGCCTCCTCCGGTCTTTCCAGTTGTTAAAAACGGCAACGCAGTTCCACGTCATCGATTTTGACCGTGTTATTGTTGACCGCCGAGGGCTCAAAGGTAAACCTCACTTCGGCGGTTCTCGCGCCGGCGGGTATGCGGCCGGTAGACAAACTGTATCGGTCGTAAGTATTGTTTGGTATGTTTTCCTGCGAAAACCGCGGTTCGGTTCTCCCCACGAATTCACCGGTTCTGCTGTAGTAAAAGATTTCTACGAACAAAACAAATCTACCCACACCGCCCGGCTGAACGTTTTCCCTGGCCCACCAGATCAAGTCGTAGATTCTTCCGGCCTCGATATCCACCCTTTGGGAGAGAACCGCCCTCTCGTTGTGCCTGGCTCCCAGTTCAACAGCGTAGTTGCCTCTGCGCGACAGGGTGCTGCGGGAAAGGTTGCTTCCAGTCCAGCCTGCCGGAGGAGACGCCGGGCGGGGCCAGTCTTCAAACCCGGGGTTGACCAGAATGTTCACGTCCGGGCACGGCGTAGCGGTCGGTGTCGGTGTGGGAGTCGGCACAGCAGCCCGTATCCTTATAGTCGTTGAAATACCCCTGTTCCTGAAGCCCTCGGCAAAATTGAAACCCTCGATAGCGAAGGTGCCGGCGGCAACCTGCCGTCCCCGGTTATCCCGCTGGTTCCATACCGCCCGGAAGACCTGGCTCTCTCCCGGCGCCAGAACGACTCTTTCCGTAACCTGGGTAAACCTTCTGCCGGATGACCAGCGCCAGATTTCAGCCGGTTCGGCACCCCGTCTGGCCGCGAAATCAAAACGCTGCGAAGTGCGGTACCGGAGCGTTATACTGCTGCCTGAAACATTGTTTTTGACAAGTGTGATCGCCACGGGCTCACCCCTGCCGTATACAGACTTGTCGGTATATATCGTGTACAGCAATCCTTCAATCCGCCTCGACACGGCGTTTGCGCCGGCCGGTTCGGCATCTTCCCCGCCCTCGGGTATTGTCAGGACCTGGCCCGGAAAAATCATATCCGGATTTGTGATATTGTTTACCCGCGCCAGTCTCTGGGCAGTGGTGCCGAATCTCTGCGCTATGGCAAACAACGTGTCGCCTGGCTTAACCGTATAAGTCGTCGCCACTATATTTCCTCCCCGTCAAATCATGAGTTATTTGGTTCATTTTATGCCTTCCGCGATGAAACTGCCACCGGCCGTGAAGATAAGGAGAAGCGAAGAAACCGGGCCCCCTGCCTTGCACCGGACGGGCCCCGTCACAAGGACAAAGTCGGGCCTGCTTGAATCTCATGCCATTTTTACGGCTGAACATCGCAAGTCACTAAAACAACGACTGGAGGTAGCCTTATGCACTGCGTTGAAGTAAGGGGATTCGGCTGTTTGATGAAACTCTTTGAAGAAAGAAAATGGCCTTTTCCTCTAAAAGTACACCTGGACAAAAAGATCAGCGGCGCCGAACTTGCCAAAAAGCTGGATATCCCGCTTGACCAAATCGAAATCGTTTTTGTCAACGGCAGGGCCCGGACCCTGGAACAGACGGTCAAACCGGGCGACAGGGTGGCCTTTGTGCCGCCGGGCACCCCCGGTCCGTACAGGGTTCTGCTCGGCTTTGTGCGCAAAGGCAATGGTAAGGAATAACCGGCCCGGAGGTTGTCGACAAAGCGCCCTGAGGTTGAAACACCCGCTTTAGCGCTTCGCCCCGGGTGAACCGGGGCAGCGCCTTCACCGCTCGCTCCCCCGCTTTCGCGCAGGCAGCACCAAACTGCAAACATTAAGGCGGAACCGGGAAGCCTTCCCCGCCTGTAATGCCGGCGGCAGCCTGCTCCGAGTATGGCAGCTTTACTCGAAAGTAAATTATCTTCGATTAAACTACCAATTACACAGCGGTCGGGAACCCGCCGTCCCGGCCTGGTTCAGGCCGGCCCGGCACTCAGGTTGTAATAATGATTTGCCGCCAGGACAATGTACTCCCAAGTATTGCCGGCCGGGAACCAAGGTGTTTTCACTGAGTGCCGGGCAAGTCGTTCGCCGCCAACGAGGGCGCTGTCCGTTAAAAAATTATGCTAAAAAATTACAACAAATAAAGGGTTTTTATTCACAACAATTGAAATATTCTAAAAAAGTTAAAGGAGGGTATTGCCGGTGAAAAGAATCCTGAGGGTTAACATGACCACGAAAGAAGTGAAGTACGAGCCTGTTCCGGAAAAATACGCCCTGCTCGGCGGGAGGGGTCTTACTTCCCGGATTTTGTACGATGAAGTCGACCCGGCCTGTGAACCGCTGGGCCTCCTCAACAAATTGGTCTTTGCCCCCGGCCTGCTTTCCGGAACAAATGCGCCTTCTTCCGGACGCTTTTCCGCAGGCGCAAAGAGCCCGCTGACCGGCGGAATCAAAGAGGCCAACGCGGGCGGAGTGGCCTCGCAGAAGCTTGCAAACCTCGGCCTGAAGGCCGTCATCGTCGAGGGGAAACCGGCCCCCGGAGAGAAGTACGTCCTCAAGGTTTCTCTTGACGGCGCCGAACTCCTGGCGGCGGGGGAAGTTGCCGGCAGAGGCGGCTACGAGACAGTGTCCATGCTCAAGAAAAAATTCGGCGACAAAGTCGGGGTCGTCTTCATCGGCCCAGCAGGTGAGATGCTGATGGCAGGCGCTGGAATAGGCAACAACGACCCGGAAGGCAATGCGGGGCGCTATGCCGGCAGGGGCGGACTGGGCGCCGTCATGGGTTCGAAGGGATTGAAGGCCATCGTCATCGACTCTCCGAAGACTTTCGAGGCGGCAGTCAAGGATAAGGAACGGTTTACCGCAGCCGCCAGGAAATTCGCAAAGATCCTGCAGGATCACCCGGTCACCGGACAAGGACTGCCCGCATACGGCACCAACGTTCTGATGAATATCATCAACGAGGCCGGCACGTTGCCCATCCGGAACTTCCGCTACGGCCGGTGGGACGGGGCCGGCCAGGTCGGCGGAGAAAAGTACGCCGAACTGTGCCGCGACCGCGGCGGGAAAGCTACTCACGCCTGCAATCCCGGTTGCGTTATACGCTGCTCCAACATATTCATTCTTCCGGACGGACGCTCAGTCGGTTCCGTCGAATATGAAACGGCCTGGGCATTCGGTCCCAACCTGCAAATAAACGATCCCGACATAATCGGCAGGTTAAACTACATCTGCAACGACGTCGGGCTGGACACCATTGAAGCGGGCGTTACACTGGGCGTTCTGATGGAGGCCGGCGTTATTCCGTTCGGAGACGGTGAAGCTGCCGTCGCCGCCCTCGAAGAGGTAGGCAAGGGCTCCGCTCTGGGACGGATTATCGGTTCGGGAGCCGCCTCGGCAGGCAAAGCTTACGGTATCACCAGGGTGCCGGTGGTAAAGGGGCAGAGCATTCCCGCTTACGACCCCAGGTCCTGCAGGGGCAACGGCGTCACCTACGCAACCTCCCCGATGGGCGCGGACCACACCGCCGGCTACGCGGTTACCGCGAACATCCTGAAAGTTGGCGGATTCGTGGACCCCAACAGTGACGAGGGGCAGATCGATCTTTCCAGGAATCTGCAGATCGCCACCGCCGCGGTGGACAGTATCGGACTATGCCTGTTTGTTGCCTTCGCCGTGCTCGACAACCAGGAAGGGCTTCCCGCCATCATAGAAATGATTAACGCCATGTACGGCGTAAACCTTACCCAGGATGACGTGATGGCGCTCGGCAAAGAAATACTGAAGACGGAACGCGAATTCAACAAGAAAGCCGGCTTTACAAGCCTTGACGACCGCCTGCCCTGGTTCTTCCACGAAGAGGCGCTGGAGCCCCATATGACCAAATTCGTTTTAAGGGAAGAACTCGACGCGGTTTTCAACTTCTAAAAACCGTTAAACCGTGTTAAAATCGATACAACTTGTTCAATGAACCGGGCTTGCCGCAGGATTCCGGAGGTAACTGCAGCAAGCCCTTCATTCTTGACCGGCGGCCTTCTTCAAGCGAATCCGGCCTTCACCACCCCGCCGGACTGCAGGGATTTCGCCACGTCGATGATCCTCTGGTTGCCCGAACCCCGGAAGGGAAGCTCCAGGTCCCTTTCTTCCAGAATAAACGGACCGTCCACGATAAAGTCGGAAACCAGCAGCAAACCCTTTACCGCTCCGTCCTCCCGCGACAGTTCCAGGAGTTCTTCCCAGGTATAGCCGGTAAAAGTAATCACGTCAAGCCCCAGCTTTTTAACTTCCCGGCCTAGCCACGCCAGTTGCCCCGCCTGGAGGAACGGCTCCCCGCCGGAAAAGGTCACCCCCTTAATCAGCCCGGCGGTTTTCACCCGCTCCAGCAATTCACCGGCCGGCACAACAGTACCGCCTTCCGGATCCCAGGTATGCGGGTTGTGACAGCCCTTGCAACGGCGCCTGCAGCCCTGGACAAATATCACAAACCTCAGGCCGGGGCCGTCAGCCACGCTTTCCCCGACCATTCCCGCTATACGAAGTTTCATAAATTTTCAACCTTTGTAATTAGAATTTTGTTGTAAGAGCGTATTCTCCCACATAAATTCAATCTTTACTTTTACAAATCCCCATCAAAAGTTTTTTCATGTGTATACCCTCTCAACTCCCAGGCTCTTCCCTTTTAGCCAGCCATTCTTTTAACAATATATTCATTTATGCGGCCTCCTGTCCCTCAACTCGGCCAGCTTGCTGTCGTTGAACCTGTCGGTGGTGCTCAGATACCCCGTTATCCGGCGCACGCGCCTGATGAAGGCCGAACCGCAGCGAGGGCAGTTATCCTCGCTGAACACACCCGTATAGTTGCAGTTGGTGCAGAAGTCGACTGGATAGTTTATCCCCCCGTAACCCACGTCGCAGTTGCGCATGTGTCTGATCACCGCCTCAACGGCTTCCGTGTTGTGCAACGGCGGGGAAGACATCTCCACGTAGCTTATGTGCCCGGCATTGCAAAACTTGTGGTACGGTCCTTCCAGACTAATCTTGTCGAAGCTGCTGATGGCGAAATCCACGGGAATATGGAACGAGTTGGTATAGTATTCCTTCGTGGTCACTCCCGGAATCAAGCCGAATTCTTTGCGGTCCAGTTTGATGAAACGCCCGGACAGCCCCTCAGCCGGAGTAGCCAGGAAAGTGTAGTTCAGGTCGTACTCCTCCGCGGCATCGTCGACCTTTTTGCGCATGAACTCAACAATATCCAGCCCCAGGGCCTGAGCTTCCTCGCTTTCGCCGTGATGGTACCCGGTAAGCGCGGTAAGGGCTTCGGCCAGCCCGATAAAACCGATGGAAAGGGTGCCGTGCTTGATCGCCTCGGCAATCGGATCTTCGGGACTCAGGTTTTCCGAGTCGAGGTATAACCTTTGCCCCATGATAAACGGCATGTCCTTGACCCTCAGCCTGCTCTGGACCCCGTAGCGGTGGAAAAGCTGGCGGACAGCCAGGTCCATCACTTCTGAAAGCCTGCGGTAGAATTCATCCAGGCTGCGCTCGGCCTTTATGGCCACCCGGGGCAGGTTAACGGTGGTGAAGGACAAGTTCCCTCTCCGGTCGGTGACCGACGGGCCGCGCCGGTTCGCCATAACTCTCGTCCGGCAGCCCATATAGGCTACCTCCGTCCCCCACTCCTTGTTGAAAGATGAATCCATAAAGCTGAAGGTAGGGTTCAACCGCCTGCTGGCCACTTTTACCGCCAGCTTGAACAGGTCGTAGTTGGGCTCGCCCGGGTTGAAGTTGACTCCTTCCTTAACCCTGAAAATAATATTTGGAAAGATCGGATTTTCTCCGTTCCCCAACCCGGCCTCGTAGGCAAGCAGCAGGTTTCTCACCACCTTGCGGGCAGCTTCGGAGGTTTCGGTTCCTATGTTTATTGATGAAAAAGGCACCTGGGCGCCGGCCCTGCTATGCATCGAGTTCAGGTTGTGAATCAGGGCCTCCATGGCCTGGTAGGTTTCAAAATCGGTGGCGTTCTCCACAAAGGGCGCAATGTCGCGGTCGAAAAAGGCAAAGGACTGGCCGCCGTGCATGTCGTTCTGGGAACTCTGCAGTATTATGGCCGCCAGGGCAGTTGCGGTACCGGGCCGTTTGGGGGGCCGGATGTACCCGTGCCCGGTGTTGAACCCTTCCGACAGCATTTTGAACAGGGGAATCTGTAAACAGGTGAGAGTTTTCCCGTAGAAGTCGAGGTCATGTATGTGAATTTCTCCCTGTATGTGCGCCCGCGACATATCTTCGGGGATCAGACGCGTCAGGTAGTACCTCTTGCTGGCGGCGCTCGCGATCTGAAGCATTTTTGCCGACGGGGAATTGCTTATGTTGGCATTTTCCCGGTTGGTTTCCTCAAGAATTTCCTCCACCGCGTCCATCAGTTCGCTTTTGGCCTCACGCATGCGCGTCCGCCTGTCGCGGTAGAGAATATACGCCTTGGCTGTACGGGCGTGGCCGGCCTCGATCAGAACTTTCTCCACGATGTCCTGGACGTCTTCCACCCCGAACAAATTCCCGTTGTACCTCTTCTTCAAAAGCTTGATCACTTCGATGGTAAGTTCCATGGCCGTCTGGCGGTCCTCCCCGCCTACCGCCCGGGCAGCTTTGAAAATCGCGTCGGTAATCTTGGTCTCGTCAAACGGGACCTCCCGGCCGTCGCGCTTTTGAATCGACTTAAACATGATCTCCAGGTCCCCTTCCTTTGCTGTCAGTGTTATTTCTCAAAAGATTCGCAACTACCTCCATAAAACTTTCGGCGTCCCTGAACTCGCGGTAGACGGAAGCAAAACGCACATAGGCCACCTCGTCTATCTTCCTGAGTTGCTCCATCACCAGTTCGCCGATATAGTGGCTCTTTATTTCCGTATCCATGGTGTTGCGCAGTTCCCTTTCAATATCGTCGACCACCGTCTCGAGTTTTTCAGTGGGAACCGGCCTTTTCTGACAGGCCTTGGTCATCCCGGCCAATAATTTTTTTCTGTCGAAATGCTCCCTTCTGCCGTCTTTCTTCACCACCACGAGGGGCAGTTCGTCCACTTTTTCGTATGTGGTAAACCTCTTGATACACCCGCCGCATTCCCTTCTCCGCCGGATCGCGTTGCCTTCCACAGTGGGCCGGGAATCGAGCACCCGGGTATCCGAGTAACCGCAAAAGGGGCATCTCATTGTCGTTCCACCCTTCTGATAAATTACACTGCCCCGTTGGGACGCAAGGCTCCAAATACACAATATGGTATATTGGTTGTCCAATTCTATACTATATATAGATTACAATATAGATCACAAGCATAAAAGCACAAAACAATGCCAAAAAAATGAAAGGGGGAGTGTTTGCTCCCCCTTGCTCGTCAACAGTTTGAATTTCATATTTTTTTAAGAAATAATCCGGTCAGATCCTTGTTTTCGGGCTGGTAAAACTGCTGACCTCCACCAGGATAACATCCATTCCGATTTTTACTATTTTGTCCCAGGGCACAATGATTTCTTCTTCTTTCCCAATCAGCCCCAAAAAACGTCCGCCGCCCGCCCCGGGTAAAATAATTGCGGTAATCCTGCCTTCCTCCAGATCTATGTCAATGTCCTTGATCATGCCGAGCCGCCGCCCGTCAACGGTATTGATAATCTCCCTCGAACGAAGGTCGGAAACCTTTACCATAGAACTGCACCTCCCCATTTGATTTATATGAACAGGTACGCCAAGGCTGAACAAAAAAATTTCAGCGGCTTCAAAAGCCGCCTCTTTCATGCATGGTACCTGCCAAATGCTCGTGTTTTTGTTCTCAAGTGTTTATATGTTTTCGCATATGATTTAGAGCCGCCTTCTCCAGCCTTGAAACCTGCGCCTGCGAGATGCCTATTTCATCCGCGACTTCCATTTGGGTTTTGCCCTCGTAAAACCTCAGCGTGAGGATGAGTTTTTCGCGGTCACTCAGCTTTCTCAGCGCGTCCCTGATGGCAATTCCCTCAAGCCAGTTCAAGTCCTGGTTTTTCTCGTCGCTAATCTGGTCCATAACAAAAATCGGGTCCCCGCCGTCGTGGTAAATCGGCTCAAACAGGGAAATCGGCTCCTGGATAGCGTCCAGGGCGAAAACAATTTCTTCCCTCGGTATTTTCAGTTCACCAGCGATTTCATTGATGGAAGGCTCACGGGAAAATTTATTCACCAGCGCGTCCCGTACCTGGAGCGCCTTATAAGCTACATCACGAAGGGAGCGGCTAACCCTGATCGGATTGTTGTCGCGTAAATACCGGCGTATTTCACCGATAATCATCGGTACTGCGTAAGTGGAAAACTTCACGTTCTGGGAGAGGTCGAAATTGTCAATGGCTTTCATGAGACCGATGCAGCCCACCTGAAAAAGATCGTCGACATATTCCCCCCTGTTCGTAAAACGCTGGATTACGCTGAGAACCAGCCGGAGATTGCCGTTTATCAACTGGGTCCGGGCAGAGGCGTCTCCTTTATGCATCGCCTCGAATAAAACCTGCATCTGGCCTCCTGTCAGTACCGGGAGTTTTGACGTGTTGACACCGCAAATCTCCACCTTGTTCACCAGCATGGCCCCCACCTCTTTCCAGCATCTTTAACCGCAATTTTCAATCTCATTATTGCCGTGCAAAAATTTAATTATACATCGGCGCTGACAACAAAAAAGCCCTAAACAGGGCTGGTGCTGTCGACATAAGCATCTTGAGGCCGATACGCCAACTCAAATGCTTCGCGTCGAGTTAAACTGGGGTTTGGGCAGTGCTTTGTCACCGCTCACTCAGGTGCTCCGCTCCGGCATCACCGCGGCTTGCTGCGGACTGGACTAGCGTCGCTGCAAAGGCGGCGGCGGGATTGTGTTTGGGGAGTCCGGTTGCCGTCGCTGCGCAAAATCGTTCGCTTTTGACAAAGCACTGCCCTCGTCTTCAGTTACTGACAAGTGCCTTGGGGTTGAAACACTTACTCAAATACTTCGCGCCGGGTGAACCGGGGGTTTGCATCACGCGATGTCGGACGTCTTCAACTCACATCCTGGTCTCAAGAGGAATGCTCCAGAGAGAGGTGTGTCCCCAACCGCTGCCCGCTCATCCGATACCGCATCCTCAATCGCCCGGTTTGTCTTGCGGCGCTTTCGCAAATCGCCCGCTTCCTTGGAGCCTCAAGGTCCCGGGCAGAGCATGTCAGCGGACTGAGCCCTTTTTACAGGGCTTTTTCCTTTAAGGTTTCACTCCATCCGGTGGATCTCTTTTTTCAGCCTTTTTATTATTCTCTTTTCAAGCCGGGAAATATATGATTGCGAAATCCCCATCAGATCTGCGACTTCCTTTTGGGTTTTTTCCACCCCGTTGTTCAAACCGAAACGCAATTCCATTATCTTGCGCTCCCGTCCGGAAAGTTTTTGCAAGGCGAGGTGAAGAAGCTTTTTGTCGACTTCTTCTTCGATATACTTGTGAATTATATCATTATCCGTGCCCAGAACATCTGAAAGGAGAAGTTCGTTGCCGTCCCAGTCTATATTCAGCGGCTCGTCGAAAGAAACCTCCGCCCTGGTCTTGTTGTTCCTTCTCAGGTACATCAGGATTTCGTTCTCTATGCAGCGTGAAGCGTATGTTGCCAGCTTGATTTTCTTTGCCGGATCAAAAGTATTCACAGCTTTAATCAAGCCGATGGTTCCTATGGAAACGAGATCCTCGATGCCGACTCCGGTGTTTTCAAACTTGCGGGCAATGTAAACCACCAGGCGCAGGTTCCTTTCGATTAAAACGCTCCTTACCGCACCGTCCCCCGACTCTAGACGGTCGATGAGGAAGGTCTCCTCATCAGTTGTCAGCGGAGGAGGCAGGGCCTCGCTGCTCCCCACGTAGTAAACTCCGGGCCTGTAGCCGAACCTTAGCAGGAAGCGCAGGACCGCCAGGCGGACTGTCCACCTCAACCGCCGAATTCTACCCAGAGCCAAATCTTATCCCTCCCGTAATTCCCCCGGGCGGCACCCGTACACCACGAACAATACAGTCTAACCAGTGAGTTCCAGCAGGTCGGGGTTCAGCAAGGCCTGACAGGACCCGCTCGGGTCAATTTTTTTATGGTAAACCGCTACAACCGCCTTGACAATCTTATCCCCCCGCCCTCCTCTTTCAATAATCACCTCATCGGGCCGGAAGCCTACCAGCAAACCGTCGACACGGCCCAAAGACCGGAAGGGTACTGCGCTGAAACGGGAAGCCAGGCGGCTTTCACCCAGCGAGGACAGAACCTGCCAGACATCGGGCTCCCCCCCGCCTTCAAAAAACGCCTTTACCTCGGCTGGCAGGAGAGGCTTTATAACACCGTATTCCACCACGATAACCGGGCTCCCGGTCAAAGGGTCCTTAAGCCGGTTACCCGTGTCCAAAAAAGCCTCGACATTCACCTGACCGCCTCCCGATTTGATGCAGAGAGACATTTTAAAAAGGTTTTCAAAAACCCCCCTTTTGATCATTGCGGCAATACCTTTTCCGGCGGCCCAGAATGCGGCCAGGCCGGCAACGAGGCCGGGCCAGAAATATTCCGATACCGCCTTCTCGATACCGGGATAGCTGGCCGCCCGCCCCGATTGAATAAAAAAGATCATTCCAAAGATTAATCCGCCCAGGGCAAAAGAAGTCAAATAAAAACAGCCGAGGCAGGCCAAAAACTTTCCGGGCGGAAGAGGAACAAAAGCAACGGCGGTAATAATTACCGAAGAGGCAATTTTAAACCATACGGAAAACAAAAGATTTTTCCCTGGAAAAAACAACGCCAGGGAGTACAGCGCCCCCAGTCCGGCACCGGCAAAAATCCGCCCCGGGCGGGCCGGAATGCGGCTAAGTTTTGCGGCGCCCCAGAGAATAGCATAATTTATCACCAGGTTCCCTAAGAAAACCTGATCTATGTAAACGGTGTACGCCGCCATGTCCGACCCCGAGTAAAAAAGATAATGGAACCGGCAAAAAGCAAAAAAACTCTGTTACCATTATATTGCCGTAATTAGTCCTTTATGACAGGCCGCTCAAAAGATAGCAACCCTGGTCTTATTATACATCCCGGATGGCAGGCAATTTGTCATGTCGTGGCATGCATACGGTTTTTTTGAAAACATTTTCCAACAAAAAAAACCGGTATAAAAATAAAACGGGTTGTTCCAAACCCGTAAGGTTGTTGACAAAGTATCTTGAGGTTGAAACGACATAATCCTTCGCGTTGAATGAAGCGGGGTGGCGCCCCGTAACCGCTCATCCCGGTGCTTCACGCCGGCAGCACCTGCTGCTTGCCAAGGTATCGTTCTCGTCTGTGGGTAGTTTGCAAAGCGCCTTGAGATTGAAACGCTCGCCCATATGTTTTCGCCGGGTGAACCGGGGGCTTGTTTCGGGCGGTATTGGACCGCCTCCAATTCACATCCTGTTCCCGGCACTCAATAACTGCACATACAGCTCCAGTAAAAGACCGTTTTTACTTAAAACATTTTCGAATACTAAACGGAATATAACATTGAGTGCCGGGTCATCCAATACCGCGTCATCACTTCATCCGGTTCACCTTACGGCGCCTCGCGATATCCGAGGTTCCGGAACGGTTTGTCGGCAATCCGGTTTCACTCAAACCCGTCTTTGTGCCTGCCCTAAAGCGTCAGTCCGCAACGTAAATCAGCGGTGCTCCGGATTCGACAATCTCCCCGATCTCCGCACCGTTCACTCCGGCTTTGAGTAAAGCCTCCGATGCGGATCTTGCCTCTTCCCGCGGGACAGCCATCAGGAGACCGCCGCTGGTCTGCGGATCGGCCAGGATAATCTTTTCCGCATCATCAATATTTGCCTCCCAGCGCAACTGTTTCTCGAGATACTGCAGGTTTCTGTAAGCACCGGCAGGCACCATGCCCATCAAGGCGAGCGAATAGGCCTGTTCCAGAAAAGGCACCTTCCGGAAATAGATCCGGGCGGCCGTATTGCCGGCCGAAATCATTTCATAGAGATGCCCGAGCAGTCCGAAACCCGTGATATCGGTACAGGCCGTAGCTCCCGCTTCCAGCATTATTTGAGCGGCGCGGTCGTTCAACGCTGTCATCTGCTCAACGGCACTGGCATAAACCGAGTCGTCGGCAAGTTCTCCTTTGATTGCCGTCGTTATTATACCCGTACCCAAAGGTTTGGTTAGAATCAAGACATCGCCGGGGCGCGCCCCGGAATTGGTGATTACGCGATCCGGATGAACCAGTCCCGTCACCGCGAGACCGTATTTCGGCTCGTCGTCTTCAATGGTATGGCCGCCGGCTATAAGCGCTCCGGCTTCCCGGACTTTGTCGGCCCCTCCTTTAAGAATTTCCGCCAGGATATTCAGAGGCAGAGTTTTCTTTGGGAATCCGACAATATTCAATGCCAGCAGCGGCTTTGCCCCCATTGCGTAGACATCGCTCAAGGCATTCGCCGCCGTTATCTGCCCGAAGGTATACGGATCGTCAACCACCGGGGTGAAAAAATCAACTGTCTGCACGATGGCAATTTCGCTGGTGAGGCGGTAAACGGCCGCATCATCGCAGGTGGAGGCCCCGACCAACAGGTCGGGGTCCCGGACCGGGTCAAACTGGCACAGAACCTGTGCCAGGTCCTGAGGACCCAGTTTGGCAGCTCATCCAGCACACTTTGCCATCCGGGTAAGCCGGTATTTTTTGTCCTGCTGCATCGTTTCACTCCTTTTCCGCCCCTGCGTCAAAACCCCCGGCCGATAACCGAGGAAAACCCCTTCCCGGCGCTCATCAGTCGGGAAGGGGCCTGCCTTCTCCGCTTCTGCCCCGTTCCGGGTCGATTACCTTTTGCAGGCCGCGAACGCGGTTCAGATCTTTTTTCCGGTTTCCCTTCAATTCAACTTTTCCGAGATCCGGCTTGTGTTTAGGCATAGTTTCCCTCCCGCTTTTTTTTAATAGCTTTCGCCGGAGGGCAATCTCTTTATGCACAAGGGTCCATTTTTATCCCTAAAACAATCCATGCCGTCAAAGAGGGGTCTTTCTCATGTATTACCGCCGGCGGAGGAAAGCCGGAATATCCAGATCATCATGGGTGGAGAAGGGCTTGATTTCGAGTTCGGACCTGCCGCGATCCTTCTTGTGGCTTCTCTGGTCAAACCCGGTGGCGATAACGGTGACTCTCACTTCTTCCTCCATTGACTCATCAATGACGGCGCCGAATATAATATTGGCCTCGGAGTCGGCGGCCTGGGCGATTATCTCGGCGGCCTCGTTTACCTCAAAAAGACCCAGGGAAGTACCCCCAGTAATGTTCAGCAGGACCCCTCTCGCCCCTTCGATCGACGTCTCCAGCAGCGGGCTGGAAATAGCCGTGCGGGCCGCCTCGGTTGCCCTGCTCTCTCCGCTCGCGGTGCCTATGCCCATCAAGGCCGAACCGGTTTCCTTCATTATCGTCTTAACATCGGCAAAATCCAGGTTTATCAAGCCTGGAACGGCAATCAGGTCGGAAATCCCCTGCACTCCCTGTCTCAAAACGTCATCGGCTATCCGGAAAGCCTCAACTATCGAGGTGTGTTTTTCAATCACCTGCAGGAGGCGGTCGTTGGGAATGGTAATGAGCGTATCCACCTTATTTTTCAAATTCTCTATGCCTGTTTCCGCCTGAGCCGCTCTTTTGCGTCCCTCGAAAGTAAACGGTTTGGTAACAACGCCAACGGTAAGGGCGCCCAACTCCTTCGCCACCTCGGCCACGATGGGGGCGGCGCCCGTGCCGGTTCCGCCCCCCATTCCCGCAGTCACAAAGACCATATCGGAACCTTTGAGGGCTTGAAATATCTCATCGCGGCTTTCCTCCGCCGCCTTTTGCCCGATCTCCGGGTTTCCGCCCGAACCCAGGCCTTTCGTCAACTTCGCGCCGATTTGAATCTTATGGTTTGCCTGAGCAAGGTACAGGGCCTGGGCATCGGTATTTACCGCGATAAATTCCACCCCTTTCAGTCCGGCGTTAATCATCCGGTTTACGGCATTGTTGCCGCCCCCGCCGACCCCTATGACCTTGATGTTGGCAAACTGCTCCAGATCGAGATCAAAATCAAGCATGCCTTAGTCCTCCTCCGTTGTTTCTCCACCCAAAACATGCGCCCGCCCGGGCAAACTTGAACAACTAACTAATTCCCTTTAAAAAAATCCTTTTTAACTGTCCTGTGCTGGAACCAATCCGAAAACTTCCCGATCAAACCGCCCGGCCCGTAATACTTCTTGCTACGGCTTTCCTCTCCGTGCATCCGGGCGCAGCCGTGCCTGACGAGACCAAAAGCATTGACGGTCGCCGGATCCAGTTCCACTCCTTCTGTCTCAACCCGTCCGGTCCGTACGGGCATCCGCAGTTTTTCCCCGGCCAACAGGGTCAGACCTTTCATCCTTGAGACGCCGCCGCAGAAAACCGCACCGCCCGGCAGCAATCCCGGAAAATTGAATTTCCTTATAGTTTCGGCGATAATATTTAAAATTTCGTTAATCCTTGCCTCAATTATCAGTTCGATCAACCCGGCAGAGTCCCTGCCGCCGCCGTTCACCCTGCGGATTTCCCCCGGGCCGGGTTTCAAGCCCTTATCAACTCCCGGAACAACCAGGGAGAATCCGCTCAGGATCTCCCGCGCCTGGGCAAGGGAAGTCCCCAGACAGACGGCCAAATCTCCTAAAAGGTGCTCCCCGCCGATGGAAAGCACGGCAGTTTCGGCAAGTATGCTTTTATAAAAAAGGCTTATTGATGTCGAACCTTCGCCGATATCAACCAATACGGTTCCAAATTCTTTTTCCGCTCGGGTTAACAGCGCTTCGGCCGCAGCCAGAGGCCCGTACACCACTCCCTTTACCGCCAGACCGGCCAGACGGGCGCTTTCAATAACGCTCTCCACATCCATGGTTCTGCAGGTAACGGCCTTTGCTTTTTGCTCCTTATCGAACCCTTCAAATCTTGCTGCCGGGGGAATAAACTGGAGCACCGTCTCCTCGCGGGGTATTCCGGCAGAAAACCCGTTCGGCGGGATTGATGAAAAGGCACAATTACCGGAAGCGGAGCCCAGCCGGCAATCCCTGACCTTTATGCCGGCTCCGTTGAAGCTCGCATAAACTTCGTCCACCTTGATTCCTGACGCTTTCTCAGCCTTTTCCAGTGCCTGCGCAATTGCCCCGGAGGCCAAACCAGGGTCGGAAACAACCCCTTTCCGCAATCCCAGGCTCGGACTTTCACCAACCCCCAAAAGCCTGGGGAAACCCTTCACCGGTTCGGCAACAACCACTACAGTCTTCGAAGTGCCTATGTCAAGGCCGGCCAGTACGGCAGGACGCCCTTTGGCCAAAACGGGCACCTCCCGACCAAAGTTTGCTTGTTTTGTTAGGATTCAACACCAAAATTCATTTCCCTTTTTGTTGAATTATTTTTTTAAAAGGTGGCGGCGGATGATAGCAAGGTTCTGAAAGAGCCTCACGCCGAAAGCCACCACTGCGGCAAGATAGAGATCGATGCCCAGTCTCTCGCCGAAGAACGCCAGGCCTGCAGCCAGCAGAGTGTTGCTGAAAAATCCTGAAATAAAAATCGTGTTGTCGAAATGGTCCTCCATAGCGGCCCGGATGCCGCCGAAAACCGAGTCAAGGGCGGCAAGCGCCGCTACAGACATGTATTTGGCATAAGCGTGGGGAAGCAGAAGGGGCACGTTAAATCCGATCACGATTCCGATTCCCAGGCCGAGTATCGCCAGCCACAGACCCAACAACATTTTTCAGTCACCCTTTATAATGGATTGATTGCCATACCGTCTTCCTTATCAAAACTCAGCCCGGCAGAGCGGCAACCGTTCTACTTCGCAGCGGGTTTGGCGTGTTCGAAGTGAAGCGTGCCGGTATACGCCGGAATCAGGATGCTGTCTTTCGGCTGTACTTTCACCGCAACACCCAGATCGTTCAAGTATTCGGCAACCCCCCCTTTAATCTCAAGGCTGCTTTTTAAAGTTCCCGGATTGCCGATCGCAGTCACTGTGTAAGGAGGGGTCAGCCTGGTCAAGTTTACGTTGATGTAATTGCCGGCGAGGCGTATCTCAGAAGTGGCGAGTATGCGCTGGCCGTTGACGGCAATGGCTTCAGCCCCGGCGCCGCGCAGATCGTTGACCACCTTTAAAAGATCTTCGTCTTTGATCGTATAAAAACTGGTCCTGGCCGGACCGCTCTGACTTTCAAGAACAACCTCGACACCCGGCCCTTCCACCGGGGTAAGCCCGGCATAGAGCTTTATCTTGGAGAGTTCGCTTTCCAGGGCGCCGGCTGCTTCGGCGTACCCCTTCCCGGCCTCTTCAAGTTTTGCGTTCAAATCGGCAGCTTCCTCCTGCAGATGGCTCAGGTCCCTCTCCAGTTGCTTTTTCTCAAGAGTCAACTCCTGCACCCGGTCGAACGGCACACTCTGTTCGATACTGCTCGTTGTGCGAAACTGAAAAGTTATCAACAGGCCGACAATCACGCTGACCATGGCAATGGACAGATAAGTCGCCCTACCGAAGGTTGATTTGACCAAAATTATCTCCCCTAAAAGATTTAGCCGGCAGGCCTTGCATAATCGAATCTCAAAGCTCCGTTATAAGCCGGAACGGTTACCTGCGGCATTTTTTTTACCGCCACCTGAATCCCCCAGAATTGGAGGGTTTCCGCCACGCCGCCCCTCATTTTGAGAGAACTCTCAAGCGTATCGGGATTGCCTATCGCGGTAATCACGTAGGGAGGGGCCAGACGCTTCTTGTTTATTAGAATGGTGGGGCCGTTGCAGCGGACCTCGGTGGTCGCAAGCAGCCTCTGGCCGCTGATGGAAACAGCTTCCGCGCCCGCCGCCCTCAGTTCGTTCAAAACCCGCAGCACGTCTTCGTCGTGTAATACAAAGAGGTTCGGGTTTTCTCCGGTTCTCAGGCTTATATTGCTGTCGTTAAGAGTAACTTCCACCCCCGGACCGGTCAGTTCAGTGACACCGGCCTCGATCCTGGCCTGTTCAAGTTCCTCTTTCAACCCCGCCTCCTTGGGCCCGGCGGAAATTTTGTCAAGCCTGGAACGCAAGCCGTCCACCTCGGCTTGAACGGCATCGCGTTCTTTTTTCAAGCGGGTCAGTTGAGCCGAAAGTTCTTCGGCCCTCTGCACCGATTCGGTCTTCTGAATTTCCCTGGTTATCCTGAACTGAAAAGCCAGCATGATGCCGAGAATAAGGCCGACAGCGGCCAGCGCCCACTGAATTTTTCTCAACAAGATCTCCCCCGGTCAATTCTTTTCGTAAGACACCACCGGCTGGCCGGCGCTTGAGATGTCGACATACCTGACTTTGGCTTCCTGCTCGCGCAGTTCCGGCAAAAGCCTGGCAAGCACTTCCCCTTTTTCCTCCACATCCTCCGCAAACCCGAAGCGGCACTGGATACCCTCGATGGTATATAATCTTACCTGTCCGTTCACGTCTACATGAACCTCGGACAGGTTTGCAACAGCCTCCGGCGGCAGCCTGCCGGCGACCGCCAAAGCGTCTCCCAGTCTCTCCGCCTTTATGGTCTGTCCCGGGGCTGGTATATCCACCTGCACGCCGGTTATGATCGGCAATCCGGAAACACCGGCACCGGATTTCATCAAATACACGCCCTCCGCATCCACCTCAATGAAACCGTCTTTGACGGGCAACAGGGCAATCGGCCTGCGTTCTCTGATTGTGATCACCACCGTAGAGGGAAGGCGCCTGGCAATATGCGCCTCTTTCACCAGCGGCAACAGCTTGAGGCCGGACAAAGCTGCGGCAACGTCCAGCTTAAATATGTTCGTGCCCGTACCGATACCAGCCGCGGAACGGATCCTGTCCTCGCTCAAATACTGGTTTCCCTGGACCAAAATCCTTTTAACCTCGAACAGGGGCGAACGGAGAAGTATGTAACCGCTGACGAGTACCAGCATAATAAAAAAAATACTTTCAACAGCGTTCCACTTCTTCAGCTTTCCGCGGGTCCGAGCGTTCAATCCTTTCACTCCGATTCAAACCCCGAATAGTTTGCCCCATATGTAATTATACCAACCGTATTTTACTTGTCCATACACGTCTCCGGTAAGCCCGGTGTTTTTTTAAGAAATACTGATGCGCGACACTGTAACCATTTAATTCCTCCAAGAATAGGATAATGTAGGTCGCGGATAAAAGGAAGAAGGGGGGCGTAACAGATGGGAGTCGGTCCTGCCGGGTGGGGCAACTGGGCTTTTATCCTGTTCCTGATCTTGATTCTGCTGGTGTTGGGTTTTTGCTTCATCTTCATATAGGATTACTAGTTAAGAGGGGGTATGAAAAATGGCATTCGGGGCCGGCGGTGTCGCAGGCACTTCTACAATGGGCAACTGGGCTTTTATCCTGTTCCTGATCCTGATCCTGCTGGTGTTGGGTTTTTGCTTCATCTTTATCTAGGACTACAAGTTATGAGTGAGAAGGGGGTATGAAAATGGCATTCGGTACCGGTGGTGTTGCAGGTACTTCTACAACGGGCAGCTGGGCTTTTATCCTGTTCCTGATCCTGATTCTGCTCGTTGTTGGATTCGGTTTCTTCTTCTTCCCCGGTGGCTGCGCAATTCCCTAAACGTGCTGAACAGGAGGCCGCAATAGGGCGGCTTTCTGTTTATACGCTTTTTATACAAGCCGTCCTTGTCCATAAAGGGACTAAAAAAAGAGCCACTAGTTGTGAACTCTGATAATCCTTGCCCCCAGAGAGTTGTATTTCAACTCTAGACGTTCGTAACCCCGGTCCAGGTGGTGAACGTTTTCCAGGACGGTCCCTTCCTCCGCCGCCAGGGCCGCCAGCACCAGCGCCGCGCCGGCCCTCAAGTCGCTGGCCTCAATGTAAGCCCCGCTCAGTTTTTTTACCCCTTTTACAATGGCCGACTGGCCCTCCACCTTTATGTCCGCGCCCATTCTGCGCAGTTCACCAACATGTTTGAAGCGGTTCTCGAAAATCGTCTCGGTAATCACGCTCGTTCCCTCGGCCAGGCTCAGCAGAGCCATCATCTGCGGCTGCATGTCGGTGGGAAAGCCGGGGTAATGCATTGTTTTTATGTCTACCGCCTTCACCCGGCCGTTCCCTTTCACCTTCACGTAATCATCGCCTGCCGTTATTTCGACGCCCGCCTCCCGCAGCTTCGCCAGAAGAGGTTCCATATGCTCCGGGATCACGTTGGTAACCGTCACCTCTCCGCCGGTAATGACCGCTGCCACAATATGCGTGCCGGCCTCAATCCGGTCTGGAATAACGGTGTGCGCCGCCGGCTTCAAATCACTCAACCTGACCCCTTCAATCTTTATAGTGTCGGTCCCGGCGCCCTTCACATGGCAGCCCATGTTGTTGAGGAAATTCTGCAAGTCCACGATTTCAGGCTCCCTTGCGGCGTTTTTTATTGAAGTGACCCCTTCCGCCAAAACCGCCGCCATCATGATGTTCTCAGTGGCCCCGACACTTGGCAGGTCCAGGTGGATGTCGGCGCCGGTGAGTTTTTTCGACTCGGCGATTATGTATCCGTATTTCTCCTGAATGGTTGCGCCCAGGGCCTGCAGACCTTTAAAATGAAGGTTCATCGGACGGCTTCCAATCTGGCAGCCTCCTGGATAAGACACCTTCACCCTGCCGAACCTTCCCAGCAGTGCCCCGAGAACCAGGTTTGAAGCCCGCATTCTGCGCATCAACTCTTCAGACACTTCAACCGACTGTATGTTTGAAGTGTCCACCTCCACTGTATTTTGGTTGTCGACCACCTTTGCCCCCAGGTACCTCAGCACGTCTTTAATCACTGCAACGTCCCTGAGATTGGGAACTTCATGAATGACGCTTTTTCCCGCATTCAAGATCGATGCGGCCAATACCGGGAGCGTCGCATTTTTCGAGCCGCTGGCGCGAACAGTACCTTTAAGGCAGTTGCCGCCCACAATCACAAACTTTTCCACGCTGCCACCTCCGCCTATTCGTTGCCGATTATCTTTACCTCCAGTTTCAACTCCACGCCGAAACGGCTGTGCACCGTTTGCCTCGCCCTGTCAATCAGGGCCAAAACATCCCCGGCCGTAGCAGAACCCAGGTTTACGATAAAATTGGCGTGAACCGTGGAAATTTGAGCGTCTCCGACCTTGACCCCCTTCAACCCCGCCAGTTCAATAAGCCGGCCGGCAGAATCGCCCGGCGGGTTTTTAAAGACGCTCCCGGCGCTCGGGTAATTCAAGGGCTGTGTCAACCTGCGCCTGGAAATATACCTTTCCATATCTTCCCGAATAAGGTCTTTATCGCGGTAACGGCAGGCAAAGTTTACTTCTACCACTATAGCAAGCTCCCGCTGCAGGGCGCTCGAACGATAACCGAAATCAAGCTCTTCTTTTTCTATCCGGCGAAACTCCCCTTCGTACCGCAGCAGAAGGACTTCGGTTACCAGGTCGCCTATCGAGGAGCCATTGGCCCCCGCGTTCATTATCACCGCACCGCCGACGGACCCGGGTATGCCCGCAGTGAATTCAAATCCTCCCAAGCCGGCGCTCAAGGCTCTGGCGGCCACTCCGGAGAGATCGGCCCCCGCCTCGGCTGTGATGGTATTCCTGTCTACGGTTATCCTGCTCAGGCCTCTCCCTATCTTGACGACAATCCCCCTGATCCCGCTTTCCGTCACCAACAGGTTCGAGCCCCTGCCGATCACCGTCAGGGGAACCTCCCAGTGACGCGCGTAGGATACAACAAGCCGCAAATCCTCGCGGCTTGCAGGGTCTACAAAGATATCAGACGGCCCGCCTATGCGCCAGCTTGTATGTTTTTTCATCGGTTCGTCAGCCCGCACCCGGCCGGGCAAAAGATTACAAAGCTCACGGAACAGGGCCGCATCAGCCAATTTTTCGACTCTCCTTTAACCTTTCTACGAGTTCCACTCCCGCCTTCCAGATGTCGCCCGCCCCCATTGTCAAAACCATGTCACCGGGCCGGACCCTCTGCAGCAGGTACTCCACTATCTCCTTCCTGGTCGAAAGGTAAACAGCCTTGCGGCCGTTATATCTTTCAATGGCGGAGACGATCATATCCGCCGAAACTCCTTCTATCGGGTTCTCTCCCGCGCTGTAGATATCACTGACAATCACCACGTCGGCATCTGCGAAAGCCTCTCCGAAACGTTCCCCAAGGATTAAAGTCCTGGTATAGCGGTGCGGTTGAAATACGCTTACCAGTCTGCCCGTCCTGACCTGTTTGGCCGCTTTCAGCGTCGCTTTTATTTCCGAAGGGTGATGTGCGTAATCGTCTATCACCCTTACTCCGCCAACCTCCCCCGTGAGCTGGAACCTGCGTCCGGCGCCTTCAAACTTCTCCAGGACAACGGCAATGCTTTCAAAGGAAAGGCCGACAAACCGGCCCGCGGCAACTACCGACAGGGCGTTGGAAAGGTTGTGGCGTCCCGGAACATTCAATTTGAGCCGGCCCAAAAACTCGTTATGGTAATAAACGTCACCCTCGGTCACCCGCCCGTTCAGTTCCAGGTTGCGCATCACATAATCAGCCTCGTGGTTCTCCAGAGCGTAGGTCAGGCGGGGACCGCCGTATTCCGGCAGCAACTGCCTGATCAGCGGATCGTCAAGACACACGACGGCCAGACCGTCCCCGGGGACCTTGGAGATAAACTGCCGGAAGGCGGCCACGATGTTTTCGACCGATTTGTAATAATCCAGATGATCATCCTCAATATTTGTGATTATTTCGATATACGGGTCCAGCTTTAAAAAAGATCCGTCACTTTCGTCGGCCTCCGCCACAAGATATTCTCCCCTACCGAGCTTGGCGTTTCCGCCAATTTCCGTCAATTCACCTCCAATGATGATGGTAGGGTCCATGCTGTTTTTTTCGAGAACGAGAGCGGTCATTGAGGTCGTCGTGGTTTTGCCGTGGGCGCCCGCGACCGCAATCCCCTTCTGCCTGCGCATCAGCCAGGCCAGCATTTCACTCCTGTGGAATACCGGCAGGCCTCTTTTTTTCGCCTCCACCAACTCTACGTTGTCAGGCGGTATCGCCGTCGACGCGACTACAAAATCGGCGTCCCCCAGGTTTTCCCCGGCATGCCCGATGTAACAGGTAACCCCCAGAGCGCTCAATCTTTCAATAACAGCCGTGGGGTTCAAGTCCGATCCGGTCACCCGGTAGCCCAAACCCAGCAAAATGACGGCAATACCGTTCATTCCAGAACCGCCGATGCCGATAAAATGAACATGCTGTGCCGTTTGCACTGTCACATCTCCTTCCGCGGACTGGTAAAGTTTTCGTCCTTATTCGCTTAAATTCTCAAAATATATTATGCATAGTTCAAAAAAGGTGTTACATTCTCCGGTTTAGAACTTGTCCACCAAATCCGTGCAGCCGTGTTTATTTGTTTCTTATCAGTTCGTCCACACAATCTATTATATCTTGAAGCGCGTTTTTTTTCCCCAACTTTTTGCTGGCAGACGCCATGGCGCCCAGCCTTGCCGGATCATCCAGCAACTTTGATATCAAGCGGCAAAGCAGTTCCCCGTTTAAATCCCGGTCCGGCACAACTACCGCCGCCCCCTCTTTTTCCAGGGCCCGGGCATTAAATTCCTGGTGGTTTTCCGAAGCGTAGGGGTAAGGCACCAGGACGGCTGGAACGCCCAGGGCGGTTATCTCGGCCAACGTCGCCGCCCCCGCCCTGCTTACCACAAGGTCGGCCGCCGCCAGGGCATCCTGCATGTCGTAGATGTACGGCTTGACGGCTACGTTCCCGGCATTGTCCAGGTCGACACCAGCTTTTCGGCACCTGTCCAAAAACTCCTCATAACCCGTATTTCCGGTAACATGGAGAATGTTCAACCGGGCGTCACCGGCAAATCTTTCAAGGACGTAAAGCATGGCAAGGTTGATAGTGCGGGCGCCACGGCTCCCCCCGAAAGACAGGAGCAGGAAACGGTTCTCTTTAAAACCCAGCTTTTCCATGCCTTCCTTCCGTCCGGTCCGGAGAATTTCGGGCCTGACGGGAAGACCGGTAAGCCTGACCTTTTCCTTGCGCGGAAAGTGCTTCTTCGAATCTGAAAAGGTGACGGCCACACGGTCGACAAAACGGGAAAGGATGCGATTGGTAATCCCGGGGAGTGCGTTTTGTTCGTGAATCAACGTGGGAATTCCGCATAAAACCGCAGCCAGCACGACCGGCCCGCAAACATATCCGCCGGTCCCGATCACGGCATGCGGGCGAAAGCGGCGTATCGCCGCCAGCGCCTGGCTGAAACCGCGGCACGCCTGCCAGAGCACCAGCAGGTTCTTAAAGGACAGTTTCCTCTGCAGTCCGGCGCCGGCAATACCAATAAAAGGAAGTCCCTCTTTGGGAATGATGTCAGCTTCCATTCCCCGGGCTGTTCCGATATAGACAATCTCGGCACCGGGGTGCCTGTCCCTGATTCCTCTGGCGATGGCCAGGGCCGGGTAGATATGTCCCCCGGTTCCCCCGCCCGTCAACATAAACCGCACATTTTTCATCTCCTTGCAGGCCGAAATATGCCTACGGATATGGACCGTGAAGCACCGGCGCAGGCGAACGATGCCGCTGCCGCCGGCAACACGCATCTACCGGTTGGCTGCAAACCGCGATATATTCAGCAGTATACCCACCCCGGTCATGGTAAACAGCAGGGAGGTGCCGCCGAAACTGATGAATGGAAGCGGAATGCCTGTAACCGGCAGCGATCCGGTGACCACCCCTATGTTTATGACAGCCTGTACTCCCACCCACGCGGTAATACCGGTGGCGAGCAGGCTGGCAAAGGGGTCCGGGGAGGTGACAGCAATTTTCAGACCCCTCCAAACGAAAAGTATGAAAAGGACTATTACCAGGGAGGCCCCGATAAAACCCAATTCCTCCGCGGTTATGGCAAAGATGAAGTCCGTATGGTTTTCGGGGAGGTACAGAAACTTCTGCCTGCTCTGGCCCAGCCCCAATCCGAACAGACCGCCGGATCCGATGGCGTAAAGACCCTGGATAATGTGAAAGCCGCTCCCCTGCGGATCGGCCCAGGGATCGAGAAACGCCAGAAAGCGCTGCAGGCGGTACGGCTCGAGGGCAATGGCAAAACACACAGCCACCAGGCCGGCGACAACTACAGCCCCGAGGTGGGACAACCTCGCCCCGGCGGCATAGATCATTATGAAAACTACTCCGGCTAGAGACACTGCGGTACCCAAATCCGGCTGCATCAAAATGAGGCCGGCCGCCAGCCCCGTAACTGACAGGTAGGGGAGGACGCCCCTGGCAAAATACCTGACCATTTCCCTTTGCCTGGCAAGGCCGTAGGCGGTGAAAACGATCACACACAGTTTAACAAGCTCGGCTGGGGCGAAAGGTAGAGGACCGATCCCGATCCAGCGCCTCGCCCCGTTGACCTCTTTTCCTATGCCCGGAACGAGCACCAGCACAAGCATCATAAAAGCGACGACTATAAGAGGGCCCACAAACCTTTTTATCCGCCAGTAATCATAATTCATCATTACAAACATGGCGGTCAAGCCGAACAGCGCCCACAACAGCTGACGCTTGAAGAAATAAAAGCTGTCGTTGAAATAGATCAGGGTGCTGTATTCGCTTGCGCTGAAAACCATGATCAAACCGAGACTCAACAAGCTCATTACCGTCAGAAACAGGACGAAGTCAGGGGAACCCTTTTTGAGCCTCATAAACTCTCAACCCCCTTTTAAAGCGGGTCCGGAATTTCCGGCAGTTGAATCCGGATTAATCCGGGTTATTGAGACTTCAAGCCTGACACCAGTTTTTTAAACAGTTCTCCGCGCTCTTCAAAACTCTTAAACATATCCCAGCTTGCACAGGCCGGAGACAGAAGCACTATCTCGCCCGGACGGGCGGCGCGATGAGCGAGGTAAACCGCTTCCTCGAAACCGCCTGCGTACCGGATGTTCTCAAACCCTCTCGCTTTTGCCGCTTCGGCGATAAGCTGCGCACTCTGCCCGAGCACTACCAAAACCCTCGCTTTTTCCTTTACTTTATCTGCAAATTCACCAAAGTCGCTGCCCTTGTTCTTGCCTCCGGCAATGAGCACGATCGGTTCGCGGTATGCCTCCAGGGCTTTTATTGAAGCGTCCGGGTTTGTTCCCTTGGAATCATTGACATATTTCACGCCGTTAATCTCAGCGACAAATTCCAGCCGGTGCGGCACCCCGGCAAACCTTCTCAACGTTTTCGCAAGGGAACCGTTTTCAATTCCCATAGCTTTGGCAGCGGCCACGGCCGCCAGTGCGTTTTCAAGGTTGTGGGCGCCCGGTATGCCCAACTCATCGGTCCTGCAGACACAAGTTTCGACCCCGTCCAGGTTGACCGTTATTCTTCCGTCCCTGACATAAACGCCTTCCCGCAGTTTCGCCAGCCTGCTGAAAAAAACCGTCCTGCCCGGTGTTTTCCCGGCCAGAGAGGCGGTCAGGTCATTGTCGTAATTCAATACTGTAAAGTCGCCGGCGTCCTGGTTGATAAAGATTCTGGCCTTTGCCCCAATATAGTTTTCCATGGTGACGTGACGGTCCAGATGGTCGGGAGTTATGTTCAGTATTATTCCTACCCTCGGCTTGAAACTGTCGGCCGTCTCCAACTGGAAGCTGGAGACCTCGGCAACGACGGCGTCCCCGGGACCGTACTTTTCCACTTCGTCAATCAGCGGCAGCCCGATGTTGCCGCCCACCAGCGTATTCCAACCGGCATCTTTAAATATCTCTCCGATAAGGGCGGTTGTGGTGGTCTTGCCGTTGGTCCCGGTTACGGCAATAACAGGCGCGTGTGTAAAATTGAAAGCCAGTTCCAGTTCGCCCGTGACCGGAATACCGCATTTCCGGGCTTGCCTGGCGGGAACTGCCGTGAGGGGAACTCCGGGACTCATCACTACCAGGTCGAAGCTTCCTCTTTCCACCTCCGGGTACCCGCCCCGAACAATTTCAATCCCCATTGTTTTTAGCTTTTCGAGCTCTTCTCCGGGAAATACCGGGTCGCCGGAATCCGCAAGCACCACATCCGCGCCTTTCCCGGCAAGAAAGCGCGAAACTGCCAGACCGCTCTTGCCGGCGCCGACAACAAGCGCTCTCTTTCCCCTGAAATTCATAACATCAAAATTCATAATATCCGCCTTTCAGTACTTTTTTCAGACGAGCCGGTAATAACCGGCCAGCCCGGCCAGGGCGAAAATCAGGGCGGCAAACCAGAATGCGATTACGACCCGGTTCTCTCCCCAGCCACCCAGTTCGAAATGATGGTGAAGCGGAGACATGCGTAAAATTCTGCGTCCGGTGGTCTGGAAGGAAATTACCTGAATTATTACGGAAATCGCCTCAAGAACAAAGACTCCCCCTATAATAATATAAAACAACTCGCTTTCCGTCATTACGGCGGCGGCACTCAGTCCGCCGCCTATGGCAAGGGAACCGGTGTCGCCCATAAAAACCCTGGCCGGGTGGCGATTGTAAAATAAAAATCCGAGGCATCCGCCGGCCAGAGCAGCCATAACGGCCGCCACACCGGTTTTGTCCGTTTTCAAGGCAATCAGCATCAGCGTAAGGGCGACAACCACGCTTACCCCCGCGGCCAGACCGTCCAGCCCGTCAGTCAGGTTCACCGCATTGGACATGAATACGACTAATAGGATGGTGAAAATAAAGAACGGCCACCATCCCAGTTCCAGGTGCAGGCCTCCGGAAAACGAAATTCCGGAAAACGGGACCGCAAGCTCGGTGCCGCGTCCCATAAAAAAGACCGACCACACGGCGAGTCCGGCTGCAAACAGCACCTGCCCGAGCAGTTTTTCCCTCGCCCTGAGTCCCAGCGACCTCTTCAACACCACCTTCACGTAATCGTCAAGAAAACCAATTAAACCGTAACCGGCAGTCATCAGCAGGACAGCAATTCCGTCTTTCATTCCCCGGATCGCCAAAAACCCGCCGGCCACAGTGCCCGCGAGAAACATGATCCCGCCCATTGTAGGCGTGCCGGCTTTCTGAAGATGCCTGGCCGGCCCGTCGGAACGTATATTCTGCCCGAATTTCAGTCTTTTCAAGGCGGGGATGGCCAGCGGGCCCATCAGCAGGGTCACCAGCAGCGAAACTGAAAAAGCTGTCCACAAATTGACCATGAGAACCTCCTAACCGTTGGAAATCCTGGTTTCCAGCAAATGCCGGACGATCTGCTCCATCTTCATCCCCCTGGACCCTTTTACCAGAACCACGTCGCCTTCAAGAAGCAATCCGTCCAATACATCCTTTGCTTCATCCCTGCCCGGGCATTTAAAAACACTTTTCTCCGGCATCCCCGCTTCCAGGGCGCCTTCGGCTATCCAGGAAGCCAGATCTCCCACCGTTACGAGGCAGTCGGCCAGTTTGGCGGCAGCCCGCCCCACCTCGCGGTGGCCTTCCGCCGAGCGGCCGCCCAGTTCCAGCATGTTACCGAGAACCGCCACGGTGCGGCGGGAAACCGCGATTTCCTTCAAAACCTGCAGGGCGGCCCTGGTAGAAGCCGGGCTGGCGTTATAGGCATCATTTATCACTTTCAGGCCGCCTGCTTCTAAAATTTCCAGCCGCATTCCGGTCAGGGACACGCCTGCCAGCCCGCGTGCTATTTCCTCCGCGGAAAGCCCCATTTCCAGACCCACCCCGATTGCGGCCAGGGCGTTCATCACGTTGTGCCTGCCCGGCACCGGAAGGTAAAACTCGCCGTCCCCGCCGTCAAATACGGCCCGGAAACGGGAACCGGCACCCCGGGGCCTTATGTTTACCGCCATTATGTCAGCGCGCTGTTCAATCCCGAAAAAAACCACCTTGCCCCGGCAACGCCCTGCCTCCCGGCGGATAAAAGGGCTTTCCGCGTTCAGCACGGCGAATCCGTCAGGCGGGATGTGCTCCAGTATCTCACCCTTGGCAGAAGCGATGTTGCTTACCGTGCCGAGCAGTTCCAGGTGCGTTTCGCCAATATTGGTTATAACCGCGCCGTTCGGGCGGGCCAACCGCGACAGGGCGTCGATCTCTCCGGCTCCCCGCATGGCCATCTCCACCACCGCCGCCTGGCAGTCTCCGTCCATAGCCAGCAGGGTCAGGGGAAGTCCGATTTCATTGTTTAAATTGCCCCGGGTTTTCAAAGTGTTGAAACGGACGGCCAAGACACTGGCGACCATGTCTTTGGTGGAGGTCTTGCCGGTGCTTCCGGTTATCCCCACCACGGCCGCATCGCAGCTTTGCCTGTTATTGAAGGCCAGGACCTGAAGAGAGGCCAGCGTGTCGTTCACCATGAGCACCGGCAACCCCGCGGGCAGTTCCACCCGCCGGCTTATTACCAGTCCCCCGGCACCAGCCCCGGCCGCCTCCTCCAGAAAGCTGTGGGCGTCATATCTTTCCCCGGCCAGAGCAAAAAACAGATCACCTTCCCTGATGTTTCTGGAATCGGTAGACACCGACCGGAACACCGCATCGGGATTGCCCTGTATTATTTTTCCTCCGGTTATTCCGGAAATTTCAGCCAAAGTAAAAGGTTTCATCACAAACCTCCTGCTCCGGAGACGGGTTGAAAAGCATCGTCGCGAATAGCTGTATCCCGTTTTCAGCTGCGGGCTCAGGCGCTGTTTTGGTGGCAAACGCCTTAACGCTCGCTTTACGCTTCGCGTCGAATGAACCAGGGGCAGTTCCCCGTTACCGTTCACTCCACGGCTTTTCAAGCCTGGCACTTGCTGCTTGCATCGAGCGAAACCGGGCCGCCTTTCCCGCCTGTAATGCTGGTGGCAGCCTGCCCCGAGTCGGCGCTTTACTCAGAATAAATTGCCTTGTTTTTCTCCTCTATCGCGGCTTTCGCTTCCAGGCGGTCGTCGAAAGGATACTTTACAGTACCTATGATCTGGTAATCCTCATGCCCTTTGCCGGCTATCACCACGACATCACCGCGTCCGGCTGTTTTCACCGCCAGTCTGATAGCCTTGCGCCGGTCGGGTTCTACCGTATAACTGGCACGCTCAGATCCCGTCTTCACTCCCTGCTCAATATCGTTTATTATTTTCAAAGGGTCCTCGGTCCGCGGATTGTCAGACGTTATGACAGAATAATCGCTGTATTTTACGGCAATTTCGCCCATCAGCGGCCTTTTCGCGCGGTCGCGGTCGCCCCCGCATCCGAACACCGTAATCAAACGCTTTTCGGTAATCTGGCGGGCGGTTCTCAAAACATTTTCCAATCCGTCGGGGGTGTGGGCGTAATCAACTATTACAGAAAAATCCTGGCCAGCGTCGACCAGTTCAAAACGTCCCGCAACTCCGGGACTGTTCTCAAGGCCTTTCCTGATTGTTTCCAACGGCACGCCTATTGCGGCTGCCGCGGTAAATGCCGCCAGCGCATTGTAAACGTTGAACATACCGGTTATCTTAAGGTTAAGGAAGCAGCGGCCCCACTTTCCAGTCACACCGAACATCACGCCCCCCGGAGTGACGCTGATGTCCTCTGCAAGAACATCAGCAGGTCCTTTCAGACCGTATGTGCAGACATTGCCTCCGGCAGCCTGAGAAAACCTCCCGGCATAAGCGTCATCGGCATTTATGACGGCGTATTTCCCTCCCTTTTTCCGGTTAAAACCGCCAAGACTGCTGAAGAGCCTGAGCTTGGACTCCAGATAGTCTTCCATGCCGGAATGAAAGTCAAGATGGTCCTGGGTCAAATTCGTAAAGACCGCTACGTCAAATTCGCACCCCTCGACCCGGTGCAGGGCAAGCGCGTGAGACGACACCTCCATAACGCAGGAACCGACCCCTGCGGCGGCCATATCGTGAAGAAGTTCCTGCAAGTCGGCAGACTCGGGAGTTGTATGACTGACGGGCAAAACTTTATCGCCTATCAAATTGTGCACCGTTCCAATCAATCCGGTCTTTTCCCCGGCGGCTTTCAGCACCGCCGTCAAAAGGCTGGCAGTGGTAGTTTTGCCGTTGGTGCCGGTAACACCGATCATTCTCATCTTCAGTGACGGATAGCCGAAAAACCGCGCGGAAAGAAGCGCCAGCGCGCGTCTCGAATCCGGCACGACGGCCCATGCCACGCCGGCCGGGACCGTCACCTTCCGTTCGGCAACCACCGCTGAGGCTCCCCGTTCCACCGCGTCTTCGATGTAATCGTGCCCGTCGTGTTTAAACCCCTTCACCGCTACAAATAAGCAGCCCGGTTTCACCCGGCGTGAATCATACGTTATTCCATTAACTATTATATCAGTTTCGCAGTTAACGGCATCAACTTCCACCGCGCCCAGCAGTTCCCGAAACAACAATTTTCTGATCCTCCTCGCCAATGCTGTTCGTTCTTTTTCTTAGTATTTCCACGAAAAGTAAATATATTCCAGCATTGTCCCATTCGTCCTTGTTTCAATCGCTCAGCCCCTGAATTGCCGGGGGTTGGAACTCTACGGCAACGGCAGTGCCCCTGGTTACCTTCGTGCCCGGAGGAAATTGCTGACTTACGGCAATACCGGTTCCCGCCGGGCTCAGATGAAGTCCGAGCTTTTCCAGGACTATTCCGGCCTCCTTCATGCTGAGCCCCGTCAAATCGGGCAAAGTAACCTCCCCCGGCGTGACTTCGGGAGACGGCTGCAATTCGAGAATAACGCTGGTGCCAGTCAAGACCCCGGCCCCGCCCTTGGGTATCTGGTTGCATACGATATTCCCCTGTCCCCTCGTTTGAGCAGTTAACCCGGCATTCTTAAGAATGCCTTGGGCGTTTTCCACAGGGTAATTGACCACGTTCGGCACGACGACCCTGGTTTTCGGTTCTTCATACTGAAAGGGAGATTGTGGCTTTTCCAGGCCTGGTCTTTCCGGGACCCTCAAATAGCGCAAAGTATCCTGGACGACTGCCTTGAACGCGGGCGCGGCCACCTGGCTTCCGAAATAAACCGGGCCGGTCGGCTCGGCGACCATTACAAGCGCCGCCACCTGCGGGTCGTCGGCTGGTGCGAAGCCGACAAAGGAGGCGACAAATTTTCCCTCGGCGTACCCCCCCGACTCCGGTTCCACCACCTGGGCCGTTCCGGTTTTGCCCGCCGCACCATAACCGTCAACAAAAGCGTTCCTGCCGGTGCCTTTCTGAACCACGTCGGTCAAGAGGCGCATAAGAGTTTCAGCAGTTTTTTTCGAAATGACCTGGCGGACGGGTTCGGGCTTGAATTCCTTGATCACCTTTCCTTCGGCGTCTGTAACGGCTTTAACCAGGGAAGGTTTCAGCAGGACACCGCCGTTCGCTATCGCTGAAGCCGCAGTCAGGAGTTGTATGGGCGTGACGGCGACGGACTGCCCAATTGACATGGTGGCGATGTTCAACTCGGTAGCGTCCTGTTGCGGTATCTGGATGCCGTTTTCTTCCCCGGGCAGGCTTATGCCTGTCTTCCGGCCGAACCCGAAAGCGTTGATATATTTATAGAACCTTTCTTTCCCCAGCCTCAAGCCCACAGTAATAAAACCGGGGTTGCACGAGTTTTGGGTAACCTCCTCGAAGGTCTGGGAACCGTGCCCGCCATCGTACCAGCAACGGATTGTGCGGTCGGCCACCTTTATGAAGCCGGGGTCGTAAAAAGTGTCTTGCGGTTTGACGGCGCCTTCTTCCAGGGCGGCCGCCGCCGTGATGATCTTGAAAGTCGAGCCCGGCTCGTAATTGTACCAGATGCTGGGGTTATGGTCCCATACCGACTGAGGCGATTTTCTCCAGTCACCGGGGTTGAAGGTCGGCCTGTTGCCCATGGCCAGTATTTCCCCGGTTTTCGGATTCATTACAATAATTACTGCCAGCTTGGGATGATGAGCTTCCACAATTTTGTCCAGTTCCCGTTCTACAAAAAACTGAACGGTCTGGTCTATGGTAAGCGTCAAATTGTAACCGGGTGTGGGTGGAATGAATTTGTGGAGGGCTTCGGGTATGTTCCGGCCTACGGCGTCTTTTTCAATCACTATCCGGCCGGGAATCCCTTTCAATTCATTGTCGTAAACACTTTCTATACCGGTCAAGCCCTGGTTGTCATCTCCTGCGAAACCGAGCACATGTGCCGCCAGATTCTCCTGGCTGTAAAACCGCCGGTTTTCTTCCACCAGTTCGACGCCGCTTATTTTCAAGGCCTTCAGCTTTTGGGCGGACTGGTAGTCAATCCGCCTTTTAAGCCAGACAAAGCCCACGTTTTGAGTGAGCTTGTTGTATACTTCCTCCCTATCCATTCCCAGGGCAACGGCTATTTTATCGGCCGCGTCACGCTTGTCTGCAATTTGAGGCGGAAAAGCGTAGGCGGAATCGACACTCACGCTCTTTACCAATTCCTGTCCATTGCGGTCGAATATCGTTCCCCTCCTGGCCTCGACCGGCACATCCCTCATCCGAACCTCCAGGGCTTCTTCCCGAAGCCTGTCTCCTTCAACCAACTGAATCCAGGCCAGGCGTAGAATCAACCCGGTGAGTGCCAGCATCCCAAAAAGAAAGAGCCCTGTGATTCTTTTCCGGATAAGTATGTTTGTCGTTTGCATCCGTCCCCTCCTCGGACTCCGGGCTCATACCGCTTCCGAGCCAGATTTTGTTTTCCAGCCGGTTGACCAGTTCGGTAAAAGCTCTTATCAAAGGGTTCTCTTCTTTCCCGGCAGGGGAAATGCCCGCAATCTGTTCCTCATTTACGGCAAAATCCGGCTGCTGCGGGGTTTTGCCGGCAACAGCCACATACAGCACGTCATTACCGGCCGGCTTGATCATTCCGAGCTTGTGCACCGCTATAGCTTCAACCCGATCAAGTGAAACAAGCTTTTGTATTTCACCGTCCAGATTGTGGTTTTCGACACGCAGAACGGTGAGTTCCTGTTCCAGTTGGCTGATTTGAAATCCCAGGGTAAGCACCCGCGAGTAGTAATAAGTGATCATAATACCCACCAGAAAAAAAACAACAACCAGCCCGGTCAGGGCCAGCCTGCCGCCGGCCGGCACCGGCCTGTTCCTTCTTGCTTTTTTCGGCCGGGTAACCCTGCCGGGCAGCTCATTGCAGCAGCTTGTCTTTTCCTGGGCTACTATCAATAATATTCAACCTCCCCCGGGCTTAGAACTTTGCTGACAGCACGCACACCGGCAAAGAATTTGAAAACTGTGCTATGCCTTTATTTTGAAGCTTTTTTCAAAGCTTTTCCGCAATCCTCAATTTGGCGCTCCTGCTTCTCGGGTTCGTCTTCAACTCCGGTTCGGCGGGCGCCAGCGGTTTTGGGGTAATGATTCTTATTTCCCGCTTCCCGCCGCAGACGCAGGCCGGAATCTTCCCGGTACATTCACAGGGAGAAGCGAGGCGGCGAAACAGGTTCTTGACGATCCTGTCCTCCAGGGAATGAAATGTAATAACGCAGATCCTCCCGCCGCTGCGTAGAAGCCTTACCGCGGAAGCGACCGCGGGCTGCAGATCTTCCAGTTCCCTGTTGACGGCTATGCGAAGGGCCTGAAACGTTCTCCTGGCAGGGTGCGGGCCTTTTCGCCTGGCGCCCGCAGGGACAGCCTTTTTTATTATCTCCACCAGTTGCCCGGTGGTTTCGACCGGGCGGCGTTCCCTTTCAGCCGCGATAAACTCCGCAATTCTTGAAGCCCAGCGTTCCTCACCGTAGTCCCTGATGATTCTCGCCAATTCACCGGCCGGCAGCGCATTGACTAGATCGCGGGCGGTAATTTTTTGCTCCCGGTTCATCCTCATGTCCAGCGGCGAATCCGTATGATAGCTGAAACCCCTCCCTGGATTCTCAAGCTGGTATGAGGAAACGCCCAGGTCGAACAATATTCCGTCGACTTCTTTTATGCCCAGACTCTCCAGTACCTTGTGCAGGTTGACGTAGTTTTCCCGGACCAGACGCACACGGTCTCCGAACCCGGCCAATTTTTTGCCTGCCGCGGCAATAGCTTCTCCGTCGCGGTCAATCGCCACCAGGCAGCCGCCGGGAGCAATCCGTCTCAAAATTGCTTCACTGTGGCCGGCGCCTCCCACCGTGCAGTCGACATAAACACCGCCCGGTTTCAAGTCAAGTCCTTCCAGCACCTCGTTCAACATTACCGGCTGGTGAACATACTCCATGTCCATGTAGAATGTCCACTTTCCTTTACCGTCATATTAGCTGGTTCTGGGGAAAACAAATCGCCTCAAATTCCTCCCGGGGCAAAGTCGACCAGTTTTTCTGCTATCTCCTCGTAAGAGACAGCCGCCTGGCCGCTGTACTTCTCCCACTCGTCTGAAGCCCAGATTTCCACCCGGGTCGACACTCCGATGATCACGACATCTTTGACCAGCCGCGCATAATCTCTCAAATTTCCCGGAACAAGTATTCTTCCCTGCTTGTCAACCTCACATTCCGCAGCCCCCGAGAAAAAAAAACGAACGAAGGCCCGGGCATCACCCTTTGTAAAGGGAAGGGACTTCAGCTTTTGCTCCAGCGCCTCCCATTCCTGGCGAGGGTAAGCAAAGAGGCATCCGTCAAGACCTTTTGTAATCACAAAACGGTCCCCCAGACCTTCTCGGAAGCGGGCAGGGATAAAAAGCCTTCCTTTCAAGTCAATGCTGTGACGATATTCTCCCATGAACATGCGGCCATCACCATTTCCGTGGCAATTCTACCACTTGCCACCACTTTCCACCACCAATTCTTAAAAAAATAATAATGCCTATTCTAAGAAAAGACAAGAAAAATTTTTTAAAAATTGATAAAAACAGCCAAAAATAAAACCGGACAGCTTCTGTCCGGTCATCTTTTCACATATATTCATCCAGCCTGCGTAACCTTTTTTCACTCAGGTCTTTTCCGGATGCTTCTTTCTCACCTGTCCCCTTTTTCATCCCTGAAACTGTAATTTTCAAATCCAGCGTGTATTCTCCCGGAAGTATGCTGTCTTTGGGAAATTTAACCACTATGGATCTCTGCTCATCAGTATTTTTGCTGCCGTTTGAATTCTTTTCCAACGGCCTGGTGGAAAAACCAAGCGCGGCTAAAAACAAAACGACAGAGGCCAAAACAAGACTGAACCCTACTGGTTCCATCCCGAACCCTCCCCCGCACTTCAATCCTATCTTCGGCAGCAAGGCGGCCGGCGGCCCCGTGCTTTGCGCTTCACAGCCTGGTGAATTGCCCTTTCGGAATAGGACCGGGTTAATATCTTAAGAGTTCGGCAGATGTAATAATTTTCCTTTTATTTCTGTTATATTTTAACAAATGTTCTTTTTCTGCCCTCAAAGACTGCAAATTCCCTGTAACCCGCGTTTTTCACCAGCGAAAAGGCCTTTTCCAGATCCTTCCCGGCAAGGCCGGGGCTGTGCGCGTCCGAACCAAAAGTGACGGGAATTCCGTTTTTGAAAAAAATCTCCAGCAACGCCGGCGAAGGGTAGATCTCTTTTGCAGCGCACCTCAGTCCGGCCGTGTTCACCTCCGCGCAGACCCCGGCCTTTTTGAAAACCCGTGCCGTCTCCTCGTACAGGGGTGTCAGGTCCGCTTGCGGACGGAAACCAAATTTTTTTATCAAATCGGGATGCGCCATGATATCAAAAAAACCGGTGAGTGCAGCCTGCTGCACCAGACTGAAATACCTTTCATAGACACGTATTATCTCCCTGCTCCCGTATTCCCGGATCTCAGCGGGGTTGTCGAAACCCCACCCGTCAATAAAATGGACGGAACCCATGACATAATCAAAAGAATACGCAGACAGCAGCGCGGCCAGTTTCTTCTCGAAACCGGGAACGTAATCCGCCTCAATGCCCAGTTTGACTCTCACCGGTGCAGCATCCCTGAGACTGTTCACCAGTTCGACGTAAAGCGGAAGCTCTTCTTCCCCCATGGCGTAGCCGGGCATCTTTTCCCCCGGCGGCAAAAAATAGAGGGGAAGGTGATCGGCAAAACCGACTTCGCGCAAACCTTTCCGGGCCGCATTTTCAAGATAGTCCCCGACGTCCCCGGAAGCGTGCCCGCAAAGCCTGGTATGGAGATGATAGTCCGGAGGAATCACTGTCCTTCAACATCCTTTGCCGGAACGCAGAGTCTCGGAAATTTGCGCGGTCAGTTGAAAAATCCTTTCCGCCTGGACCCGGTCGAGCAGCCCGGTGCCGCAAGCCGGTGTGACAAGGCACCGCTTAAAAAGGACATCCCGCGGAATGCCCCGTCCGGACAACTCATTCCACTGGCCTTCGAGTATTTTCAGCAGGGAGTCGCCGTCCTCCGCCACGGCACGGTTGTGGGTGGTGGGCACAAGACCCCAGGCCAGGGAGCCGCCGTTGCCGAAAAAAGTTTTTAATGAAGCAGCGAAAGGAACCAGAGAGCTGAAATAGTTGTAGGAGTCAAAGCTTACCACGTCCAAATCCAGCTCAAACAGGATCGACCAGTCCATCGCGTCGCAGCAGTGCACACCGGCCAGGCCGCCGGCACTGTGCACGGCACCGGCTATCGCGCCGATATCTTCCTTGATCATTTCCCTGGTAACCGTTATGAAGCCGGACTGGCCGTAAACGCCCGCCGCCGGCTCATCGATAAAAATCATCGCCCCCGGGCCGAACCTGCCGAGCTCTCCGGCCTGCCAGGCCGCATGCATGGCAAGGGTTTTTACGACCAGGTCCCTCAAGCAGTCGTCATAGTACGCAAAGCGGCCTTTTTCATCTTTAACCTGAAACGACACCGACAGCGGCCCCACTACCTGCCCTTTTAACACAACTGCTTCTCCCGTTCCTTTCGCCATCTCGTCCATAAAGGCGTAAAACCCCGGCGCGGAGTCCTCCGGGAAAGAAAAATATTTCAGGGCCGATTGGTCGCCTTCTTCTGCAGACAGGTAGATGCTGTAAAACTCCGTCAGGTTGTCGGTCCAGTCCTCTCGCGTCGTATCGAAATACGCCTTGCCGCCTTCCTCAATGAGCAAACCGGCCGCAACCAGAGGCTTGAGGTACTGGCTGACAAAGTGTTCCCGGCTGCCTCTCTGCGGCAATTGAGGCCAGTTGGGAATAAAGGGCAAATATTTTTTGATCATCAGCAAAGCGTCTGCAGCCTCGGTATAGGGCATGCTGCCTATTCCCGTTGCCAGGCCTTCCGGCTCAAATCTCATCGTTGCAACCCCCTCTCAGGTTTTAATAAAACAACATTTTTGCCGATACCAATTTTTTTAGTTCAGCTTCTCCACCCGCGGCTCCCATTTCATGGCCCTGAACAGGCCCGGGTACAGCGCAGGGTCGGTGTTTCCGGCGCCTCCTCCCAGGAGAGCCACGCATACCGCTTCCAGGACGTTGGCTCCAAAAGACCTGCCGTTAAAAGACGGCCCGGTGGTAACAAGCCATCTGATCCCTCTTTCTTTCAAATGTTTCACGTCTTCGCTTGTTACCGTGCTCGTTATGACGTCCTTGCCGCTCAAATCCGCCGGTAGACGGTAGCGCAGAAAATGAAAATCACCGGCGATAATGGAAGCTTCCCTGAATAAACGTCCGAAAGCGGGTTTTGCCGTTTCCTGTTTTTCTCCCAAAGGATAAAGCCTGTTGATTGGAAACCTGCTGAGCGCCGGAAGGGCCGCATACGCGGCCAGTCTAAATGCAGACAGAGAATAAAACGGGAGCGGCAGGCCGAGGGCAAAAACCGCGTCTCCGATAATCAAACGGCAACCGGCCTGTTCAAGTGCCGCCGCCAGGCCGTAACGGTCCAGGGCCGACACCAACAGGACCGTCTGTCTCCGCCCGGGCCAGCCAAGCCGCTCATGCAAATAATCGACGAGACCGCTTTCAACAGTGTCCTTGATGCCGCTTCCGTCAACCAGCGGGGTCTTTTCAACGCACGCGGCCAGCCTGGCTCCGTCCCGCAGCCTGTACAGCCTCCGGCCAGCCCTGAAATACAGGTTGACCCCGCCCAGTCCGATAGCGTCGACTTCCCCGTCCAGGCTTTTCAAGAGCGCCGCCGCCCGCCCGAGATCACCCCCGGTCCCCACCCTCCTGATCGACAGGCGGCTCCCAGGCACCTTGACTTCAACCTCGTAATCACGGCGGGGGGAACCCAAGCTCACGCTGACCACACGCTTCATTTCTTATACCCCGGAACTGTTATCTTGCCGGCGCCGCAATTAATACGCAATAGTAAAATTATAGTCAATAAACGGACAACATGTCAAAAAATATCAAGATATTATTTTACTGTAGACCTCGAGCGTTTCCAGCGCAATATTTGTCCAGTCGTACACGGTAAGCACCTTTTTCCAGGCCTGCCTGGCCAGATCACCGGCCAGCCCCGGATTTGCAAGGATCTCCTGAATATAATAGGCCAGAATATCAGGGCGGCCGGGCGCAACTTTATACCCATCGATGCCGTGTGTAACCACCTCGCTGAGACCGCCGGTGTCGGAAACGACCACCGGAACCTGGGCGGCCATGGCTTCCAGCGCCACTATCCCGAAAGGCTCGTAGAGACTGGGAAAAACGGCGACATCAGCCTGCTTCAGCAAACTGTTGCGTTGTTGCTCGTCGATAAAACCCAAAAACTCAACTCTCCCGGCCAACCCAAGATCAGCGGCCAGAGCCTTCAAGCGGCCCTCGTAAGGCCCGGCGCCGGCAATAAGCAACCTCAAGTCCTTGTCATCCAGGCAAAGGCGGGAAAAAGACTCCAGAAGCACCTGAACGCCTTTCTCCGGCACCAGGCGCCCGATGAAAAGTATGGTTTTTTCA
>Ga0116192_1000282_pt1 | contig 40064 bp, 46 predicted proteins | sample AD_UKC113_MetaG_FD_89876 | JGI IMG/M metagenome (GOLD analysis project Ga0116192, IMG submission 89876) | Active sludge microbial communities of municipal wastewater-treating anaerobic digesters from Hong Kong - AD_UKC113_MetaG | ecosystem: Engineered > Bioreactor > Anaerobic > Digestate...
AAGAAGCCGATCCCCGCCGGCATCAGCGCCAGGCAAATACCGGCCGCTTTTCCGCAAACCTCGGCGACAAGCATCACTTCAGGATCGCAAAAGCCTTTAAGCTTTTTCCAAATAGCCGCGGCTTCATCCGGGGAAAGCGGCACAAAACCCCAGATCCGGCTCATCGATTCATTATGAAGGCGGGAAAACATCTCCCCCTCCTCCGCTATATTGTCAAAGTCCACCTGTCTCAGACGGAGGCCTTCAATACGGCCGGCCCGGTCTGCAACCCTGGCCAGTTTGTCCGGTATCCCACCGGGCAAGTTGCACCGGTAGGCGTAAAGATCGGTTTCCGTTTTCAATCCGCACCCCGTCAGCAGTGAAGCGTAGAACGGCGGGTTGTAAGGCATGCCGGGGCAGTGCCCGCCTTCAAAACCTTCCACGAGCAGGCCCAAACGCTCGTGCGGAGTGAGATCCACCGGGCCGATTACCCTGCCGGCGCCCCTGGCGGCCAGCCATTTTGCCGCCGTCTCCAGCAGCGCCGAAGCCACCGCACGATCATTTACAGACTCAAAATAGCCGAAATAGCCCGTTTCACCGCCGGCCAGGGCATGATGAAAACCAGCCGCCAACCGCCCGGCCATGCGGCCGTCTTTCACAGCCAGAAACGGCTGCGCTTCCACTCTGCCGAACAGGGGATCAAAACCCGGTTTTGACCGGTCAAGAACCGGGAAAGACGGCGCCCTGTGCCGGTTTCCGTAAATATACCGGGGAAAAGAATTGAAGGCGCGCAAACCGTTTGCCGGCGACACTGCTATAACCTCGATAGACAAGCCAGCACCCCGCTTTTTGCTTACAGGTTATGCAGACCGCAAGGTTGATGCCACAAACATGAAAGCCGACCTTTTTGGCCGGCGCTGACTGCCGAAATTTCAATTAAAGCCCATGGTTTTTAAAACAAGCTCCAAATCATCCGGCTTGTCTACATCCACACCTATCTCCGGAAATCTCGATATAACCACTGTTCCCTTGATTCCCAGCAGTTCCGACACTTTTTTTTCAGCTTCATGCAAAGTCAAAGTACGGGTAAGGAATTTAACAACAAATACCACGCCCAAAAGCCGGCATAAACCGACCGGGCTTTTGCGAAGGCTGATGAGTTTCTGGCCGTTGTCAACGCACATCTTGAACTTGGCCGGGTTGATTATGAAAAGGTTTCCGCCGGTATAGACCCCGCTTCTGAGGGAAACATAAGTCCGCCTGGTGGAAGGAAATTTTTTTTCCACCTCGTTCCTGGATATCACCGGATAATAAAGGTCCCCGGACATATCCCCGCAAAGGGTCAAAAAATCGTCGACAGCCTCGGACGTAAGCATAGGAATGTCGGAAGTCGCCAGCAGAACCCTCTTCGCACCGGGAAGCCTGCTCAACCCCGCTTCGATGTTCTGCATTATGCCGCCGGCGGAACCGGCAACCGACACCCTGTCTCCCGAAAGCATGGATGAAAGCTCGGCCTCCGGGCCCACCACCAGGACGCGCCTGATTTGCCGGGAGTTCAACAATGCGTCCACCACGTACTCCACCATGGCCCTGCCGCCTATGGGTATCAGAGCCTCGTGCAAAACCGGACTGCACTCCTGCAGGGGACCGTCGTTGGGGCTTCCCGCCAGAACAACGGCATCAATCATTACCCTTCTTCCTCTCTGAGCTGGTGTCTACAGACGAGTTCGGCAACCGGCACCCGCATCAATCATTGCCCTTCTTCCTCTCTGAGAGCATTCAACAATATTTGTTCAGCATTTTCAATATGCTCCCTGGCAAGGGTCTGGGCAAGTTCTATGTCACGCTCGGAAATGGCTTCAACGATTTTTTTGTGTTCGTCCAGGGCAATCTTTGTACGGCCGGGCTGAGACAGGGTGGTCATTCTAAAACGCTGAATCTGTTCCTGGAGGTGAGTGATGATCTGAACCAGGCGCTGGTTCCGGGAAGCCAGGTAGATAAGATTATGAAAAGAGGAATCTCCTTCGGCGATAACGTTGATATCACCGGGACTGCTGACATTGACCTGGATGAGGGAGCGCTCGAGCTGTTCCAGTTCACCGTCCGTAATCCGTTCCGCAGCGAGCCCGGCCGCCAACCCCTCCAGGGCGGCCCGCACCTCAAATACATCTACGATATCTTTAAGTGAAATACCGGCCACATAAGCTCCTTTGCGCGGAACCATCACCACGAAACCTTCCAGCTCCAGCTTTCTTATCGCTTCCCGCACCGGGGTGCGGCTTACGCCCATTTCCTCGGCCAACTGGATCTCCATTAGACGCTCTCCGGGCTTCAGCCTTCCCAGGATAATTGCTTCCCGGAGGGACTCAAAAACCATCTCCCGCAAGGGTTTGTAGTTGTCCAGTTTAATCGGCACCAGTCTGGGTTGTTCCATTCGCCTGTGTCCCTCCTTCAAAAAACTATATATATTTTAACCCCGAATGGGTAAATACCACAAGAGTTCAGTTTTTTTTCGCCGCTTCGTTAAATGTCCGGCTGACCAGCACAAGCTCGTCCGTCCTGTTGTAACGGGAGGCAATCTCACGGGCGGATTCCAGGTCCAGAGCCAGACCGAAAACGGTGGGGCCGCTGCCGGACATCAGCGCCGCCATGGCTCCCGCTTCGATCAGCTTCGATTTGATCTCTCCAATCACCGGGTGCATGGCCACAGCAGTCCGCTCCAGGACGTTGGCAAGGTTTCCGGCAATGCCGGCGAGGTCTTTTTCCTTGACGGCCCTGATCATGGCCAGGTTGTCGGGTTTTTTTGCCGATCCGCCGGCCGTATAAGCCCTGTATACGGACGAAGTGGACAAGCCGAAAGGCGGTTTTATCAACACCAGGCCTAATTGGGGGCACGGAGGCAGTTGTTCCAGCCGTTCCCCCCTGCCGCGGGCCAAAACCGTACCTCCCAGCAAACCGAAAGGCACATCCGAGCCAAGCTGCCCGCCCAGCGCCGTCAGTTCGCTCAAAGACAGGCCGATTTCCCACAATTCATTCAAAGCGGCCAGGGTGACGGCGGCGTCGGCTGATCCGCCGCCCAATCCCGCTTCAACAGGAATATTTTTTACCAGGCGGATTCTCACCCCCGCTTTCTTCCCGGAAAATTCGCGCAGCCGCTCAGCTGCCCGGTATACCAGGTTTCCCGGCCCCGCCGGGACGGAGTTCCCCTCAACCGACAAGGTTATTTTCTCTTCCGCGGGGTAAAACTCCATTTGATCACAAAGCTCTATGGACTGCATGACCGTTTCTATCTCGTGATATCCGTCCGGTCTTTTTCCCAGCACGTCAAGGGTAAGGTTTATTTTAGCCCTCGCTTGAGCGGCAAGCATGAGAACCCCTCTTCTTCCGGTATTTTCGCAGCGTCCCGGCGCAGAGCCGCGCCCCACACTCGTGGTGTAAAGGGCGCCGTCAAAAGATGCCGGGCAACGCCGCCCGATATTATGGATGCAAGCCACGCTCACCTGTGTCCGTGGTCTGCATCTGTACGTTCATGAAGGGTTAGTTAGTCAAAAATACAAAAAATCCTTTAATCTTGTAAAAAAACCAGCCGGAAAAAACTGTCCTTTTTCAAGCGGCTCAGATGACCTTTCGGAGGGTCCCCGTCATATGATAAAAAATAACACGAACAGGTGGGCAAAAATGGCGGAAGCACATACCGGGGCCTTTGGAAGCCATATTTTAATCAACCTTAGCACCCGTAGGCTTTCTTATTTTGAGGGCGAACGTCTTGCCAAAACCTACCCCGTGGGAGTCGGAAAAGCGTCCACGCCTACACCTGCTGGCAGTTACCGGGTGGTTGAAAAAATAATGAACCCGGGAGGCGTCCTTGGAACACGCTGGATGGGCCTTTCCATTCCGAACGGGAATTACGGCATTCACGGAACGAACAACCCCCAGTCCATCGGCGGTTATGTTTCAAACGGCTGCATCCGCATGTACAACCGGGATGTCGAAGAACTGTTTCCAAAGGTTTCGATCGGTACCCCGGTGGTAATCACCTGGGGAAAAAACGGTCCGGGTTCCGAATCCCTAAAAGGCAGCCCGCGCAACGGTTTGAACGGCTCAAAAGCTCACATCGTACAGCACGGTGAAACCCTCTGGCAAATCGCCCGGAAATATGGCAAAAGCCTGAATTCCATCATCGAATTGAACAGAATTGCCAATCCCGACGTAATATATCCAGGACAGGTTATTATGATTCCGGCGTAACTTTTTTGGCATACCCGCACCGCCTGCCCGATAAAATCCATTAAGGACTTTGCAAAGGCGGGTATGAGTTTGCACGGTATTGTCCTGCTCGGGTTGGTAGCCGGCTCCGGAACGTGCTTGGGCGCTCTTCTGATCATTTTGCGCGGCCGTCTGCAAGCCGGCCGCTTTTCCTTTCTGCTGGGGCTGGCCGCCGGAATAATGACGGCAGTAATCGCATTCGACCTGGTGCCGTCCTCCCTTCGCTACGGGAGTCCAGTCGCCGCTTTAACAGGTTTTTGCGGGGGAATCGGGATGATGGCCGTCCTGGATTGCTTGCTCAACTCCCTTTCTCCCGCCACCTTTGCGGGTAAGTCTTATCTTAAAATGGGTTACCTGATTGCCGCCGGCATTGCTCTGCACGATTTCCCGGAAGGAATGGCCATCGCAGCGGGATTCGCCGCTGCCGAAAAACTCGGGCCGCTGCTCGTTTTCGCCATCGGACTTCACAATATCCCCGAGGGAATGGCCGCCGCAGCACCTCTCGGGTACGGCGGATTAGGAGCCTGGCGCATTCTGGCAATAAACGCCGCGATCAGTGCGGTAACACCGCTGGGTGCTTTTGCCGGATTTTTGCTGACGGAAAAATCCCGGGCGCTGATCAGCCCCCTGCTGGCTTTTGCGGCAGGCACCATGACCTACATCGTCATCCGCGAACTGGCGCCGGAATCCCGACGGAACAGCAGACTCCATGCCTATACGGGCATGCTTGCGGGCATTTTCTTCATTATCGCCCTGGACTTCATTGCCTGAGAACAAGCCAGGCCCCGCCCGCCATCAATAAAGTCCCCAATATCTTGTAATAGTTGAAAGGTATTTTGTTCATTCCGAAGAAACCGAAATGATCCACCAGGCCGGCTGTCAGCACCTGCCCGAGGATAATTGCGGTCGTCGCCGGAGCCACGCCTACCCTGGGCATGCTCCTGACAACCCCGTAAATGATTAAAACTCCGATTGCCCCGCCAAGGAAGGTATACCAGGGAGCCTGCACGACATTGGCCAGGGAGCCGTCCCCAAGCCTGCAAACGAACAAAAGAACGGTAACCAGGATGAGTCCGGTAAGATGAACGACAAAAGTCGTTTCCCACAAACCCACCACTTTTCCGAGCGCAGAATTGAGAGAGCCCTGTACGGCCATGGCGACGCCGGAAAAAGCGGCGATAGCAAAAGGCAAAAATTTTAACTGCATCCGGTATCCTCTCCTTTTCTTTTCCCGGCGGGATTCCGGCTGTTTATTAACAGGCAAGATCGAACCTCATGTAACAGAATGCCCGGCCAAAACATAAAATAAACTAAAATTTAAAGCCAGATATTAGCAGGAAAGGAGATGTAACAGATTGTACCGCTTACTGCCGTTTATCATTTCACTGGCAATCCTGCCGGATTCCGAAAAACATCTTGAAAATCTTAATACCTTCATTATGGCCGTAAAAGAATCTGTAACGAGCATCAGGAACGGTTTTGATACCTTTCATGCCACCATCAAAACATTTATGGCCGACCAGGCGGCGAAAAAAACTGATGCCGCGGACAACACGGGGTACGGTTCGGCGGATGGAGGGGGAAGCGACTCCTGACAAGCCGGTATTCCCGGGTTAAACCATAATAATGGAGTGATTGCATTGAAACGTTTGTACAACCCAATGCTCTTTTTGCTGTCAAATGTCCCGGACGTGGAAAAAAACCTGGAATTGCTGATGACCGTCCTTCAGGCGACAGCGGATTCCATCAAGAATATTAAAAACGGCATTGATACCTTTCAAGCGACCGTCCTCAAAATGGTCACGGCGGGAGCGGGCCAGTCCCCCCCGCATCCTGCCGGCGGGGAGGTCTCCGTACCGGCGCCGCAGCCTGCCGTAAAGCCGGAGCTTCCTGCGACATGGGATCCTCCTGTAACAAGCGAGACGGGGGAAATCTCCTAGGTGCCGCATCATGCGACGTTCTTTCCCGGGAAAGGGGCTGTCTCAAAAGCAATTTTTTCTTATGAAAGCGGGGCGGACTTATGAGTCAGCCCCTTTCTTTCGCAGCCGGCGCCCCAATTATGCTTTTTTACGGTCGTCCAATTGATCCCACTTCATGATCTTCGGAACTTCTCTCTTAACTGCTTTTTCCTCCCCGGCATTTTTCAAGTCGGGTGTTGCCTGGGCAGCTTCCGCGGGAGCAGAAGGCTTCTGCGTTTTCTCCTCCGTCGCGGGCGGCGCCTTGACGCCGGAACCGGTCAGGTTTCCGAGCATGCTGAAAATTTTCCCCAAATCCAGGTTCTGCCCAACCAGAGCGCTCAGCAAGCTCATCAGCGCAGCCGGGTTCAAGCCCTGCCCTCCCGGGGCGTTCCCGCTGCCGAACATCTTCATCAGCATGCCCATGACATTATCCAGGGATAAATTCCCCCCCTGCGGCCCGCCCGTTGTCAGCGGCGGAAGCGCCGGAGCCGGCAAGGCGGCGGCATGGGGATTATATGCAGCGCCCTGGTAACGCCGGCTGATCAAACTTAAAATGCTCATCAAATTTACCGAACTCATGTACAGGAGCATCGTTTCCTGGTCGATTCCGTATCTCGACTGGAGTTCCAATACCCGTGCCACCGGCTCATCCGGGACATTGACGCTCATATTCTCCTCCGTCAAAAGGATCAGCCCCCCGAACCCTTAAAATAGCCCTTGAATATTGGGAAGGCCCATGCCGCCGGTGATTTTTGCAACTTCATTTTTTATCATCAGCTTCGATTCGGCTATCGCCCTGTTTACGGCATTGCATACCGCGGCTTCCAGCGCATCGGCATTACCCGGGCTTAATACCGAGGGCTCGAACCTGACTTCCAGCACCTCCTGATGGCCGTTCATAACAATCCGAAACACCCCGTCGCCTTCACTGACTTCAACCGTCATTTTTTTGGACTCTTCCCGCAGTTTCTGTATTTCGGCAATAATTGCGCCTATATTGTTAACCAACCGTATTCCTCCTTCCCGCATTAAAAAAATCCACTAACTAGTATATTCAACCCCGGCTCGAAGAGTTTTCGCCGTTCCAAAAAAAAAGCTGTTTTGCAACAGCTTTTTTTATTTTCGGCTTAGACCAGGGGCACGCATTCGAGCATAACGTCGTCAATCTTTACCGTATTGGTATTTCCGGCCCCGGGTGTGAAGGAGAAGCGGACCATCGCGCTGGCCACGTTCTCATCGGTGATCGGAGTGGTAAACTGCACCTGGCTGTAGGCGGTGTCCGGGATTGCGGCGCAGTTCAGCGTCTGGGAACCGATACCGATCTGGACGCCGTTCTCATCAAAGAATATTACCTCGGCATTGAGCGTAAACGCGCTCGTTGCCCCCAGAACATCTTCCATGGTCCAGAAGGTCAGGCGGTACTGGCGTCCGGGCACGATCCCCCTGTTGACCATCTGGAACAGAGAGCCGGGCAGGGCTGGATTTAAACGCCCGAGTTCCGCCGCAAAGGAACCCGAGTGAACCGAAGTCGTCTGGGCCACGTTGCTGGCGCCCCAAAACACGGGGTGGGTGGCGTCGGCCCAAACTTCAAGGCCGCCGTCCCTGACGAGGTTGCCGGCCGGACAAACACCCGGTCTCGGGCAGGTCTGCACAAAAATCTGACGGTCCTCAACCGCTTTGGCGGTCAGGGACAGCACAGCGGTCTGATGCAGCCGGCTGGCCCGCTGCAATTCAAAGTTGACGTCAATGTCGATATTTTTGAAGTCAATAAATACATTTCTTCTTTTGTGTACCCTTTTCGGCTCCTTGAGTTCCACCAGCTTGCTGAAGGTGAGGTCTTCGCTGGTGTGTTTCACCTCGTTGTTCTTGCTCACGAAAAAGATCTGTTTGTGCAACGTGCCGCTTACGACCACTTTTTTCACGACCACGCGCCTGGGTTCCATCTCCCCAAGTTCGGCAACGGTTATGGGGCCCGTCTCCTGCTCGTCTTCTTCAACAAACACCGGGGTCCCCCGCAGGTCACGCACCGAAGCGATGATCTTGTCGACCTTCACAGCCAGTTCAGGCAGGGTGATGATGCTGTCGACCACCACCTCGACGTCTGATTCTGCGACTACTACCGGCAATTTTACTTCGATGCATCTTACCGGCTGTGTTTCGCTAAAGAAATACTGTACTGGCATTCTTTACAAACCTCCTTAAAATTTATTTAAAATTGCTAATGATGGACAAAACACTCTTTTGGGCTGCAGGCTTTTCTTCAACCAGGCCGAACCCTTTGCGGACCGGTTAACCCATTGCCTTGCAGGGAATCTTGATGACCTGACCGACAGTTAGCACATCCGGATTTGCAATCTGTGGGTTGATTTCCAGGATCATTTGAACCGTAACTCCATGTGCGGTTGCGATATTGAACAGCGTGTCGCCCGGCTGCACCACATAATCCGTCGGCGGGCAGGGAGTCGCCGTCGGCACAACACCGGGCACATATACCGTAGGCTGGGACATTTCGGTGACTGTCGCCTTCACCGTCAACACGACTTCCTTGTGCAAGTCGGCTCCTGCCTGGTCAACACTTACAAATTCAGGTTGAACTCTTACTTTTACATCCATTCCCGCTTCGGCACCGGAAACAACTACAAAAGTACGGAAATTCAGCTGCTGGTGCAGAGCATGAACAGCCTGATCCGGTTCTGCGCTGACGTAAATAACCTCCACGTCGGCTGTTCCCCTGATCAAAACCTTTTCTCTGAGAATTTTCGCTTCCGTAACTTCAGTTTTATCAACACGGGATTCAAGAACTTTTGCAACTTCGGGTTTGGCTTCGGGAATCTCTGCGGTTTCCCTCAACACCACCTGGGTTTCCCCGGAACCAATTTCCCGGTCAACCTTCAGCCTCTGCCGGACAAATCCCGTCTCATCTCTAAGCTTGGTAGGAACATCGGAAAGCTGCCTGGTCTCGGAAACAAAGACGGTGAGCTTGACTATAACGTCGGCAGAAAGGTCTGGGTCCATCAGCGGTTGCACTTCTGCGCTTTCCACTACAGCGCGTACCTGTACGTTCATTCCGGGCTGGGCATCGGGTACTTCCACGAAGTCGCTGAATTTGATAGTATGGTGCAGGTCATGAACTGTTTGCTCGGGCTTCATCGCCGCGTACAGAACCTGGAGTTTTACTTCCCCATCGACTATGACCTTGTTGGCAATAACCCTTTTGTCCGTTATTTCGACTTCAGCTTTGACATCAAGAATTTTCTCAACATCCGGTTTTTCTTCGGGAACCGTGAACTGCTCGCTTACAATAACCTGCTTGGAAACCTTTTCGCCAATCAAGTGCTCGACAGTGATGTCCTCGGTTTCCAGCGCTTCATTTCCCGGCGGCGTGGAGGTCAGTATTTCCATTTCGTCCACTTCGGTTACTTTGACGAAAACGCTAAGGACCGCCGCAACGTTGAACTTGCGGGGATCGTCCTTGCTTGGTGTTAGACTCACATCCTCCACTGTGAATTCCACGTCAGCATCGTTCTCCGGCTCGGCTCCCGGGACATCAACAAATGAAGTAAAATTAATGTCTCCATGCATGGAATGAACGGACTGATCCGGCTTAAAGGCAACATATGTGACTTGCAGGGACAGGGCTCCGTCAACAACAACCTTGTCGGGAAGGATACTGACGTTTCTTACCCTGGCTTTTGCTTCTTTTGACAATATTTTTTCGACGTCCGGCTTGGCTTCGGGAACTGCAATTTGTCCTCTGACGACGGTCTGGGCTGTATTTTCACCTTTGACCAGATGGACTTTAAGCCGTTCGGTTTCGGCCATGGCGATGATTCCTCCTTTCAAAACTTTTCTATACTAATATATGAGTGTGACATGAAAATGTACTAAAAAAGTGTAGTGAAAGGGCAAAAAACGAAAAAAAGAGGACTTCTGTCCTCTTCAGACTGTTGACAAACCGTCCGGGATCTCGAGGTCAAAGGAAGCGAGCGATATTGCGAAAGCGCGTGTCCGCGAAAGCCTGAACCGCAGCAGGATGTGAGTTGAAGGCGGCCCGGTTTCGCCTTAAAGCTTGCAGCAAGCGCTGCCGGCGCGAAGCACCGGGAGTGAGCGGTGACAGGGCACTGCCCAAAAAGTAAAGTATAAGGACAAAGGCGCTGCCTTTGTCCTATTTCGCAAACTAATCTTCGTGACCTTGAGGTTGGAACAAGCGAGCCCCTGGTTCACCCGGCGCGAAGCATTTGAGCGGGCGTTTCAACCTCAAGGCGCTTAGTCAACAGCCTCAAGAGGACTTCTGTGTCGGGACCTTGGGGACCGGGATGCGAATTGCAGTTATGTCATGTCAACCCGTAAACATCTGAACGAACATTTTTCCATACGGCCCCCCGCTGACAACGCCGATACCGACCCTGGTATAATTCGCATTCAGGATATTGGCCCGGTGACCGCTTGAATTCATCAAATTTGCATGGGCAGTTTCCACGGTCGGAGCTCCGGCCAGATTCTCCCCGGCGTACCGGTACTGTATTCCGTATTTTTTCATCATTTCGAAAGGAGATCCATAGGTTGGAGAATTATGGCCGAAGTATCCCCTGTCTATCATATCCTGGGCTTTCATTCTCGCCAGCTTGACCAGACCCGGCTCGATCTGCAGGGGGCTCAGGCCGGCTTTCAAACGTTCCTGATTGACAAGGTTCAGCATTTTCTGTTCATCTGCGTTCAGACCGCTTACCGGCTGGGGCTGCGGCTGGGGCTGCGGCTGGGGCTGGGGCTGCGGCTGGGGGGCCGGAGCCACTGCCTGGCCGCCCGCGAACATCTGCACGATAAATTTTGTTGAGCCTGCGGTTACAACGCCCACACCGATCCGGTCATAATATTTTCCCAGAATATTCGAGCGGTGACCGCTGGAGCCCATCAAGGCTCGAAAAGCGGAACTCGCCGAGGGCGCCCTTGCGATATTTTCCCCGGCATAACGGTACTGGATTCCAGCCTTTTTCATCATGTCGAACGGGGAACCGTAAGTCGGTGAGTAGTGGCTGAAGTATCCGTTTGAAGCCAGGTCCTGAGCCTTGATACGGGCCAGGCCGCAGAGGGCCGGATCTACTGCCAGCGCAGGCAGGCCTGCATTCGCACGGGCCTGGTTGACCAAAGCCGCCATTTGCTTTTCATCCGCATTGAGAGGTACGGCCCCTGTGGCCGCGGAAGCGGGGGCTCCTAAAACAAGTGAGGCAAGGAAAACAAAGAGGAACAGGGTAACTGCGAAACCGGGTAAAACAATTCTGGAACGGTTCTGCATAAAACCTCTCCTTTCTTTTTCGCCTCCGGAGTTAGCTGACGGGTTCGGTAAAAGAAAGACCCTACGATTTTGGAAGTCGGTCTTTGCACACGGGAAACCCGACTGCCTGATGGAATTCGCTCCAGTCGAATTCCCCCCAACATCCGGCTTCCGGGCTCCGGCTTCCGACCCCTAAAAACCGATTCACCCCTGAAACTTGGTTCCTCCGTACCCTTGGCGGGATTCGGCGTTTTAACGTGCCGGACGGCAACCACGACAAAAAGGCCTGTACAAAAAACCGCCAGCCGTCGGACTTCCTGCCGGAAACCCGGTCTTTTTGTCAACCGGTGTCCCGACGCCCGCGGATGAATTTTGTACAAGCCTAATATACTTATTCTGGAGTGCAGTGGCAAACCCGGTAATTTAAGCCCGTTTCACGCATTCATAACAAATATGGGAACATTCTTCAACATTATCGGTTTGGCACTTTTTTAGAAATGGATGTCAAAAAGTAGCAATATCGTTCGTTTTGCCGCCAGCGGCATAAACGGCGGCTTCAATATCAAGGCTGCGGAACAGTTCCGCGGCTTCCCCGGCCGCATGCCCGGCAAGAAATATCCTTATCAGCCCTCCGGCAACGAGCTTCTGAAGGTTCTGGAACGTTACAATCTCCGGCTTGCGGGAAGCTATCCGGGAATCATCCCAGCCCTCCAGTTTCAGCGCCGCCAGGAAGCCGTTGTTGTATCCGATAGTGCTTCCCTCCGCATAACCCTTTTCAAATCCGTATTCATAACCGTGGCTGTAACCGAGATGGTAGCCGATGTTCCTGCCGGCCGGACAGGTCTCTTCTTCCGTCTTCCCGCCTGTCGCCCGGCGTTCTCTCTGCGGACCACAGGCAAGACATTTCTCAGAATTAACGGATATGTTGTTGCCCATGGCCACCGTCCTTTCACCGCCTTCTCAAACAGCGCCGAAGCCGCGGCTTTAAAAAGTCTGCAATTGTTTTCGGCACTGTCAGCTTCTCGGCCTCAAATCGCGCGATATATCAGGGGCATAGAATACGGCGCCCAACCCCTCGGTAAGAACCAGGCATTCCAGCTCGTCAACCCCTTCGACAAAACAGGTCAAAATAAACAGCTTCTTTTTCAACCCCTTGCGAAATCTCATCAAAAGAAGCTCGTCGAGGTCGTTCAGCTTGCCCACGGTCCGGGAGGAATCTTTGACCAAAAGGGAATACCGGCCGTCCGGCTGCCTGATAAAATCAATCTGTACCGGTTTCTTCTTGCTTTCGCCCGCCAACTTGTTTATCCCTTCAATATAGCTGCGGGCTGTTTTTAGAGCTTCATCCCTGTTTTTAAATCTCGGGCCGATCGCGGGGATATTTTCTCCGAGAAAGGTTAAAGCAACGTCACCTGTGACAAATGATCGGTTTACCATAACCGGTAAGCCTCCTCGTTTATTAATATATGGAAGGTCGGCGGCAAAGGTGAGGCGGCCTGCCGGAAAAGCGTCGGTCCGGCTTTTAAAATTCGATGCCCAGCTTTTCAATTACATTGGTTATCCGGTTGAATACCGTCAACTTGTCGGAACCGGCAAACAGCAGTCCAACAACCTTCAGATCCTCACTGACTACCAGGGAGCCGCTGTCACCGGGTTGGGACGCCAGATCCGCAACAACCTGGTCGGAAAACCAAACCTTTTCATCCTCCTTCATCTCCACCTGCAAAGTCGTGCTCGTGGACTTGACCACGCCGCTCGTCACACCGGTCGTCCGGCCGCTTTTCAATACCTTCTGCCCCGGTTTGACTTCGGACACCCCGGTTACGTCGCCTATCTCCAGGATGGTCGGCCTGACCACGTCGCTCGAATCGAGTTTGGCCAGGGCGCAGTCCACCGTGTTTTCGGCGATGTAATTTTTATAAAAACGTATTTCATAGTCCTGCTTTACAAGCTTGAGCATCCTCGTGCCCGCCTTTGCAACCGCTGAAGCGACCGGACAGTCGGACTGCGCTTTGTTTTTGACAATGGGAACGTACCGGTGCAACGTCCCTATGCGATCTTTCGCCGTACCGCCGTCGTATGGGCCGGGCTGCAGGATCGCGTCCCCGGGCTTCGCCCTTACCTCCTGGACGCTTGAACCGTTGGCAAGCACATGGTTGTTGGATAAAACCATCAATTCTTTGGTAGACCTGTCTCTCACAACAGCCCCGAGGGTGCCGGCAGTGGAAAGATAATGACCGATGCTGACCCCCGGCTGACAGGGCCTTTCCCTCGCCGTCCGCACGCCGAGCATCCTGACCGGGCCTATTTCAATTACATCGGTATCAAGCCCGTCAATCTTCCTGGGCACGATATGCTTCCTCGAAAGGTCGGAGGGAGGCAATTTTTTCTCCACATAAACAATAAAGGCCGGTTCTCCGGTGACTTCCTCCCCGACATGTTTATAGCCCACTCCGACGCCGACCACGTTTTTCAGTTCCAGAAGCCGGCCACGCGTTTTATTCAGGGCTTTAAAATAGCGGTCCATATATGAAAAAACCCCCTTTATGCCGGGAACATTATTTACCGGAGACAGTCCTCGGACGGAGCCGTTTCTTGGAATCCCCGCACCTCATGTCCCCATGACTCAGCCGTATGTCCCCTTTTGTTGAAATCCTAACACCATCATATGCAGGAAATTAAAAAAGGGGCACGTTGACAAAAATCAGGCATAAAAACATCTTCTTTTATCCATACTATTACTAAGTAGTTAATAAAAGGGTGAGCAGCGTTCGTTCACAAAGGCAGTTAGTCTAAGCAGAAAAGCTTAGCTGCAAATATCAAGACGGGAGGTATCGAAATGACCACACCTCTAGCTGAATATTTTCACGGAGTCTACAGGCGTCTCCCGGAAGAGGCGGAGAGGATTTTAAAGGCTCTTGAGGACGGGGGCCCCATGAACAAGGAAGAACTCTCTCTCACCTCCAGGGTAAAAAGGGCCGTGCTGGACCATGTTATCATGCAGCTTTACGCCCTCGGCCTGGTTGACGTGTCAACCGAGGGAAAAAGCAAGATGTGCCGGATTACCAGCCTGGGCTACGATTTCATCAGCTTGAAGAACGCCGGATAAAGGCGTTCTTCTTTTTATTAAACCTGAAAGGCCTAATACGGCGACTTGGGTATCCCGATCCTGAACTTGCCCCGGGTTTCCACCCCGCCGATGCCGCTGAAGCCCGTTATCGTCCCGGATATTATTTCCTTTATCGAAATGGGGTCGTAAATAGACGTATAAGCTATTTTCTCCACCACAAATACAGGATCGTAGGCATGAATCATCACCCTCCGGGGCGAGCTGGCAAAATTGGCTCCGGCCGAAAGGATGGCCTCGTAGTGCGACTGGCAGGCGCCCGCAAAAATAACCAGGTCGTCCATGCTTTTTTCGTAGCGGCGGGCCTCTTTCACCGCCGCGACGAAGTATTTCGACGAGTAATAGTTGTTGACGTCGGAAAAATCCACCTTCCCCTTCATCAAGCCGTCATGCCCGGTCAGGACCAGCAAATCCGGGATGTGCTTGGCAAGCAGATTCCCCACGACTTGCGGTTGCTGTTCCTCGTTGACGCAATAGCCGTTTGCCGGTATATTGAGCTGCTTGTATGTCGTCAGGCACAGCTCGAGGTAATCGCTGTCCCCGTCAATGTGCAAAACCGTCCCCGGCAGGTCGAAACCATCCGTCAGATGGGAATGGCCGCCGCTGTTTTTTTCAGTTTGCACCGCCCTGCTTAAAAAAAATTCCCGCTCTTTCCGGCGTCTGGCCAGAATGCGGTTCATCTGCTCGCTTCCCTTTACTGTGTGCTCCTTCAGGTGAACGGTCAATTCACCGGGTTCTACCTTCTCCAAATCATCCAGGGGCGCGTTGGCCAGCAGGCGCATGAATATTCCCTTGAGGTGGGCACACTCCCTGCCCTCCTCATTCTTAAAAAAGTCGGTTATTTTAAAGAAAATATCCCTGTTGTAAGACTTCCGCCCCACTATATCGCCTATATTAAAATATCCCACGCCGATAACCCCTTTACCGTTTTTTTATATAATATGTTAGGGGCGGTGCCGGTGGTGAAACCGGGGGCTGTACGCACCCGCCCGGACTGGGGCTGATTTGATGCTGGCGGCGGTGGTGCCTGTTCACAACGAGGAAAAGAGACTGAAAAAAACGCTGAAAAACCTCCTGGCCACGCAGATAGACGTGATAATCCCGGTAATCAACGGGTGCAGTGACAATTCATACAGAATTGTGCGCGAAACCCGTTCCAATAAGATCTATCCCCTGTATTTTGAAGAAACCCTGGGCATAGACGTGCCCAGGGCGGCAGGGGCCAAAATTGCGCGGGATATGGGCGCCGAAGCCGTGCTTTTTCTGGACGGCGACATGGACGGAGAAATATCCGGCAACCTGAAGGAACTGATCCGGGCAGTCGATTCGGGAACGGCGGATATGGCCCTGACCGACTGTTATCCGGCCGCGCACGGCAGGAATCTTTCCAGGCTTGCAATAAAGGTGCTTGAAGCCCGCGGCAGGTTAAACAGCGAAATCGGCTTGAAAAAACACATCGGCGTCGCCTCGCCGTGCCACGGCCCGCACGCCGTATCCCGCCGCCTTCTCCTTTCCGTTCCCTTAAGAGAGCTCGCCATGCCCCCGGTCGCCCTGGTCATCGCAGTCAAACGGGGGCTTAAAATCCGTATCGGCACAACGGTGCCTCACTGTGCCCTGGGATCACCGGGGAAAAACATCACCCATTCGGAGTTGATCGCTCATACCATCATCGGCGACTGCCTTGAAGCCGTCCGCGTTTACAGGGGTGAAAAAAGAAGCCGGACTGCGGGCCCGGTCGAATACGACGGATACAACTCAAAGAGGCGGTGGGATTTGCTCGACTGGTTCCTCGGCGGAGCCGGCGTATAAACGCTTGCAAAAAGAAAGCCGTCAAGGCGCAACCCCGGTACGAACAAAAAAACCCCCTCGGGGTTTTGTTTTTTAAATAAAAAACAGTTCTTTCTTTTACACCCGTTTTACTTCGTGTGCTTGTCGGCGACACTGGAGGCTCCGTAGGCCTCGGGCTTGATTTTCGCCCTGAAGCCGCTTCCCGTCACCATGCCCACGACCTCCCGGATCAGGTCCTTCGTTTCGCCGTAAACCCCCACGTCGATATGAATCTCCACATTCAGGTCGTCATAACCGATGTCGGCAAAATATTTATGCACCATCCCGCCAATTTCCAGGCTTAAAGCGGTTTCGTAAAAAATTTTCTGGCGCAGGCTCCTGATTTTGCGCTGAACTTTTTTTCTGTAATAATAACGCGCCCCTTTACCCAGCCGGTGTACGATGATGGCCGTAATAAAGCAGGTCTCGCTTCTCACCTGGGAATCGGTCCCTATAATGATTTTGTACGAAGAGGTGGGGAGGCCCTTGATATATCTGATTATGTCGCTCATCATTTCCCCGAAGCCCATCCGGCCTTTTGACGGGCTGATAAAAGTCATGCTCCTCCCTCCTCCTCTTTCTTTATATCAGCTTATGTCATCCTGCAAAAGCAAGGACCAAAAAAGGGCGGCATCTTTAAAACCCGTTCAGTATTTCAGTAAAACTGTCCGTCAAGGCGGCAAACTCCGACAGGCTTAGAGTTTCACCCCGCCGGCCGGGGTCAAGGCCGGCCCTCCTCAAGGCAAGCAAACACTCTTCCCGGCCGGGGCCCAATCCGGATCCGGCCAGCGAATTCAGCAAGGTCTTCCGGCGGTGTCCGAACGCAGCCCTGACCACCTTGAAAAAAACTTTCTCGTCGCGCACCGCTACAGCCGGCTCGGGCCGGACGGCAAGACGCACCAGCGCGGAATCAACTCCCGGCGACGGGAAGAAAACCGTTCCGGGCACGCGGAAAAGCAGCTTCGGTTCGGCAAAGTACTGCGCGGTTACGCTTAAAGTACCGTAATCCCCGGTTCCCGGCGCCGCCGAAAGGCGGGCGGCAACCTCCAGTTGAACCATTACCAGCATCGCCGAAATGTTGAAACGCCCGTGCAGCAGATGAACCAGCAAAGGGCTTGTAATGTAGTATGGAAGGTTTCCCAGCAGCTTGTACTTTTTTTTGCCGGCTCCGAAAACGCCTCCGGTTTTCTCCTCCGCCAGCCGATCAAAATTGATTTCCAGGGCATCGCCCCAAAAAATTTCAACATTATCCGCACCTTCGAGGGTTTCAGCAAGAACGGGCAGCAGCCTCCGGTCCACCTCAACGGCCAGCACCTTCCCGGCCCTGCCCGCCGCTCTGGCGGTGATCGCCCCCAAACCGGGGCCGATTTCCACTGCCAGATCGGCGGGCGTCAGTTCAGCCGCATTGATAATTTTATTGGCGATATTGGGGTCTACCAAAAAATTCTGCCCGAGGCTCTTTCGCGCGTGTATACCGTAACCGCTCAGGATTTTTCTGGCTGTGCCGGGTGAAGCGACATCGATCAAAAAAACCGCGTCCTCTGAAAAAGTTGTCCGACTTAAATATTTCGACAAATCAAGGCCGTTTCCTTTATTATTCCCTGTTTCACGGCAATCAAAAAGGGCCTTTTTAGGCCCCCGATCAATCCAAAACATATACTTTTACTCTTCTCACGCCCCAACTCATCGCTTCTTCGTAACTTTCAAAAAACAGGTCGATCCTGTTCCCGCTGATCGCACTGCCGCGGTCGAGAGCGGTAACATAGCCGTACCCTTCCACATACAGCCTGGTTCCCATGGGGATTCTCCCCGGGTCGACCGCGGCCACCCCGTAATGCGGAGGAACCCCGGAGGCGGTATTGTAACCCGTGTAGGTGTACGCCGAAGCAATCATGTCGATCGCTTCGGAGTACCTGATGTTTTCACCGCCCCGCGACACCATGCTGCTGCCGACGAGAACAATTCTGTCTACGGGCGGGACAACAACCTCGCGCGAAGCCAGCTTACGGCTTGCCTCCCTACCGTCCCTAAAGGTCACCTGCCAGGTCTGCCGCTCAGTCCCCTCCCTGCCGTCTCGCGCAACGCGGGTAGACCCTTCCGGAAGTTTGGTGGTATACTGCCTCTTTGTTTCAAACTCAATAACCGCGTCGACATACTCGGTTTTCGTGACCACCCTGGCAATCCTAACCGTCATATCCTTCTGCACCGGAGTATCCGCCGCAGGCGTCACTTCGTCCTCGGGACCCAGGCTGATACCGTATTCGGTGAGCAGGTCCGCGACCGTCGCACCCCTCGTTCTGGCGGCAATCTCCTGCCCGTCAACGGCGATTTTTACATCCGCCGCCCTGTTGATCGTTATTACCGTCCCATTTTTCAACGGCGAATCAGGGGACGGCACCACCTCGTCCTTTTCCTGCAAAGTCACCTTCGCTGCCTTCAGCGCTCCGTCAACCGTCCGGGCGCAGGTATGCAAAGCCGTTTCATTACCGCCGTCCACCACCACCACAGTTTTCTTTGCCCGGGCGATGCCTGCAAACAGAAGCAACACCGCTGCAAAAACAATTACCCCCCGGAACAAAAAGCCCCTTCCAAGGGGCGGTCTTATACCTTCAGGCAGCTTGTTCCTCCATTGATCCAGCAAGTCCCCCCAACTCATCAAATGCCTCCCTTACAAAGCAAGTCCGGCACTTATCAACTATTCAACTGACTTATTTTCCCCTGTTCCTGTTAAAAACCCCCTGTATTTTTTTCTCAATGGTTCCGGTGCCGGTTCTTTCCTAACACATTTACATTTTACTACAAGTTGGCGGTTTTGGGTAGTTCCTATTTTTGTCGGTTTGGATCGAGCGGCGGGAGTACGCTAAAATTCGATGTACCGTCACTGTAAGCAGGAAATTTATACATGGCGAAGAATTTTTAGTATGGAAACGCTGCCCCGGGACTCAGGCCCAAATGATGTCCTGCCGAAAGATAACGTGCTCCGCGGTTAATATATTTCCGGCAAAGGAGAGATTCTATTGAGGCTCAAGGTGCAGCAGATTGTTCTGGCGATACTGGCGCTCAGCCTGGCGACGACAACCGGCTGCGGGGGCAAAATCCCCGGGCAGGACGAAAAAATTGTCAAGATCGGCTTTATCGGACCCCTTTCCGGTTACGTCGGGAACGCCGGCGAATCAAACAAAAACGCCTTTGCCTTTGCCGTAGAGCAGGCCGGTGGGGGGACGGGCGGCTACAGGATTGAAACGGTGATAATGGATGACTGCAATGATCCCGTCGAAGCTTCAAACGCCGCTCAAAAGATGATCGACCAGGATCAGGTCAAGGCCATTGTCTGTTCCGGCACTTACAAAACCGCCGTTCCCGTATCCCAAACGGCCAACGACAACAAAGTCGTGGTCGTCGCCAGCGCCGCCACCAACCCGAAAATCACGGTGGACAACGGTATCCGCAAAGATTTCGTCTTCCGCGCCTGCTATATTGATCCATTCCAGGGCACGGTGGCCGCAAAGTTCGCGACAGACACCCTCAAGGCAAAAACCGCCGCCGTTTTTTACGACATGGACAGTGACTACTCGGCCGGGCTGGCACACTGCTTCAAAGACAATTTCAGCAAAGCCGGCGGCCGGATTCTCGCCTCAGTCGGATACTCCCAGAAAGACCGGAACTTCGGGGAAGTCCTCAACAGCATGGCGGAACAAAACCCCGATATTATCTATCTTCCCGACTCATGCCCAAAAGCGGCCTTGATTGCCGGTCAGGCTCGCGAAAAAGGCATCCAGGCCATTTTTCTCGGCAGCGACGGGTGGGACTACGGGGATACCGGCTACGAAGCGCTGGAAGGAGGGTACTTTACAAACCACTACTCGCCCGACGACCCACGCCCCGAAGTCAAAAAGTGGGTCGAAACTTACAGTTCCAGATACGGAACCGTGCCCGACGCCAGGTCGACCCTCTGTTACGACGCGACCAGGCTGCTGCTCAACGCCATTGAAACAATCAACAGCGACAACCCGGTTAAAATAAAAGAAGCCCTCCAGGCAACGAAAAATTTTCCCGCGGTAAGCGGTGAAATAAGCCTCGGCATGGACGGCAACCCCGTCAAGCCGGCCGCAATCATTCAGATAAAAGACAAAAAGCAGGTGTATGTCACAACCGTGACGCCCTGATGGTGCTGCAACCGCCCCGGCAACCCGCAGATCCGGCGGCCGGCATCATTTTTGGATCGTTTTTTTCAGCTTCTCAATCTCATTGTTATTGAGCACTTTTACAATTGATATGCTCGGATCCTTTGACATTTCCACAATACAGCGCTCAACAGGCCTTCCGTTCTTGTCCGCGATTATTTTTATCTTCGGAAGCAGGGGAAAACCCACGCGCGTTTCCATGATTATGCCGATTTCCCCGCTTTTCAGCACGACCAGTGATCCCTTCGGGTATGCCGCAATATTTCTGAGGAAATTGGTCAGGATATCATAATCAAAAAGATAGCCGCCGCAGGATGCCAGCATTTTGTATACTTTGTTGACGGGTATGGCATCGCGGTATGCCTTGCAGGTTGTCATCGCATCGTACATGTCGGATATCCCGACGATTTGAGAGAACATGTGAATGTCTTTGCCTTTCAACCCTTCGGGGTACCCGCATCCATTGAACCGCTCATGGTGCTGTTTTAAAATCAGCTTGGACAAATGGTGAATTCTTTGCTTTTTATTGTTCAAAATATCAAAGCCGTACTCGGAATGCCTCTTTATCTGTTCGAACTCCGCCGCCGTCAACTTGCCCGGCTTGTTTAGTATTTGTTTGGGTATCAACGCCTTGCCGATGTCATGCAAAATGGCTCCCATACCGAGAACCCTCAATTCTTCTCTGCCCATTCCCATCGATACCCCGGTAATCAGCGACAGGACGGCCACGTTTACACAATGCCCGAACAGGGACTCATCAGTGCATCTGATATCGATCATATCGTATATCATATCTTTATTTTTTAATATTTGCTGAATTATCTCTTCAATGTCCGATTTCAGCCTGTTTTCATCTCCGGCTTCAAACGACATGCCATTGCTCAATCTCGTGAGCGTATTCCTGACGTTTTCTATTGCCTTGACACGTGTCTTCTCGCTGATCATGTCCGATATTCCCATTTCCGGCAAAAAATCGTCGATTATATACAGGGCGGGCACATTATGCTTTTTCAGCCTCTCGATATAGAATCGAGTCAGAACGACATCCTTCTGGACCAGGATGTCACCCCGGTTATTGTAAATTGACAGACCCACTTTCATTCCCGGACGGAGCATGTCGATCGGAATCCTCCGCATGGTACCGGCTCCCCCTATAAAACGAAAACTCGGACAGAAAAAACTAAGCCTTTAAAACCCAAAGTCTTGAAGGCTTAGCGCATCGAAGTCACGGCAACCTGGCAATCGTAGCTTTAAGCCTTAGACCCATGGCTTTGCGTCTCCGCCTTTCGGACGGGTTTGCCTTTTTCGGGATTATGTGACAGATTTCATATATATTTACCACACTAATGCCTGAAAAAAATCGTACCAATTTCCTATTTTTTTATAGGACGAAAGTCCTGTTTTTAGTCTGCAGTCCAATATCGACGTCCTAATTATTGATCCGGTTTTTTATTGCACCCGGCGTTGTCCGCGGCGGGCTTTTCAACCAATTCTATACCTCTTTTTTTAAACCACTCTTTCAAGAATTCCGCGTATTTCTCGTTCTGAAAAGCGTACCACCGCATTCTGGCGTCCCTGTACTCCATCAGGGCGTTCCTGAATTTCAGGTCCGCGGTCATGGCGTTTTCCAGCAGGCCTTTCAAATAGGTATCGTCCACGGTTTTTGTGAATTCCTGTTTGATTTTCCTGGACAGTTCTTTTTCAAGCTTGGGAAGCCTGATAAAACGATCCGTCTGCCTGTCCAGTCTTTTCATTATTTCCACATGCTCGGGAAAATCCATCGGAGAAAAAAACTTGACGTCTCCGGTAAGCATGTCAAGGTAGTACTCGGAATACTCGCTGCTGTTTTCAAACGCGTTGACAAGCCAAGCCGTGGTAACGCTTACCTGACGCAATTCAATCTAACTCCCCCGTCAAGAAATTACCTTTGCAAGCTTATTGCCGGACAGCGCCTTTAGTGCCGGATTAGAACTCTATCCCTTTCTGGGCGGCTATGCCGCTGGTAAAGGGATGTTTTATCTCTTTCATTTCCGTTACCAGATCGGCTTTTTCAATAATTTCCGGAGGAGCGTTGCGGCCGGTGAGCACCAGGTGAAGTTCCTCCGGTTTTCCGTCCAGCAGCGCGAGCACGTCGTCGAGGGCGACCAGCCCGTAATGAATGGCGTACAGTATTTCGTCCAGGATGATCAGATCGTACTTGCCCGAGGCTATCTCGGTCCGGGCGGCTTCCAGGGCTTCCCCGGCCGCCTGGCGGTGTTCGTCCAGTTCCTTGTCCCCGGGTCCCTTTATAAAACCTTCACCCATTTGCCGTATTTCAAAACCGGGCGCAAGTTTCTCGGCAGCCTTCAATTCCCCGTACTTCCAGCCTCCTTTGATAAACTGGAGGACCAGGACCTTCATCCCCTGCCCCCACGCCCTCAAGCCCATTCCCAGCGCGGCCGTGGTTTTGCCTTTTCCGTTGCCGGTGTTTACCAGAATAAGCCCTTTTCTCCCGGGATCGCCCATAAACCACCCTCCGTTTCATCTTGGCCAGCTGATTAAAAAACACATCACACTGCTTACTTTTACCTTAAGATATATTATTCAAGCAATTCCAAACAATCTCCTGCCGTTTTCAGCGCATGTCCGCGCCAAAACTTCCGGATCCATATCCTTGAGCCTGGCAACCTCTTCCGCTGTAAAAAACACATATGCAGGCTCGTTTCTCCTGCCCCGGTGCGGGGCGGGGGTGAGGTAAGGCGCATCGGTCTCGAGAAGCAGGCGGTCCAGGGGCACTTTGGAGGCCACGTCTTTGAGCTTCGGAGCTTTAGGATACGTTACCGGGCCGGCAATTGAAATATAAAAGCCCATTTTCATAAATTCCTTCGCCATTTCCCAGCTCCCCGAATAACAGTGCATCACGCCGCCGGACGGTCCGGGAGGACATTCGCGCAATATTTTCATGATATCGCCGTGGGCCTCGCGGTCGTGAACGATAACCGGCTTTTTCAGTTTCCTGGCCAGGAGCAACTGTTCCCTGAACACCCTGCGCTGCACCTGGCGCGGTGAAAGATCCCGGTAATAATCCAGACCCGTTTCTCCAACAGCCACCACTTTGGGATGAGCGGCCATCCTCTCGAGCTTCCCGAGATAGTCGTGCCCCGCTTCGATTGCGTCGTGCGGGTGTATTCCCACCGCGGCGTAAATTATATCATGCTTTTCCGCGAGTTTTATGGATTTTTGGGAGGACTCCAGGTTGAAGCCGACGTTCACGATCAGCCGCACTCCTGCTTCCCCTGCCCGCTTTATTACTTCATCCCGGTCTCCGTCGTACTCTTTGCCGTCGAGGTGGGCGTGGGTATCAAACAAGATCATCAGACACCGTTCCTTATCTTCAGATTGAAAATTCTTACCGCGGCAGCCCGGACTCTCATGCCCGCGTCTCCCGCCTGCGCAGCCCCACCGTCAGAGTGCTGCCGCCCCGGCACTCAGGTTTTAACGATGCCCTGCCGGCCTGCCGCTATTTATTAAGTTCGGCCGTATCTATCCGCGGGAACAGGGCCCGGCCCCGCTTTACAGCCGCGCCGGCCGGAAACTTGCCCCAGAGAAGCGAATCCCAGTTCTGGATCTCCGGCCGGTTTTCAATCCCCAACTGAGGCCACACCCTTCCCGGCAGCAGCGGCATAAACGGCGAAACCGTTACCGTGATGAACCGCAGGCTTTCGGCAAGGTTGTACAGCACTGTGGCCAGCCGCTCCTTTTTGTCCGGGTTTTTGGCCAGCCCCCACGGGGCAGTCTCATCCACGTACTTGTTGGCCCGTCCGACCAGGCGCCAGATTGCGGACAGGGCGCCTGAAATGTCCATCCTGTTCATCAGGTCTTCCACCGCCGCGGGCGTCTGTTCGGCCGTGTCGATCAATTCCCGGTCGGGTCCCTCGGGCCGTCCGGGCGGAAGGACCGTTCCCTCGAAATATTTCTCAATCATTGCCACAGACCGGCTGACCAGGTTGCCCAGGTCGTTGGCCAGGTCCTTGTTGATCCTCTCTATAAGGGCATCCTCGCTGTAGTAGCCGTCCGAACCGAAGGGCAGCTCTTTGAGCAGGTAGTAGCGGATGGCGTCCACACCATACTTGTCGATAAGCGCCAAGGGATCGACCACATTTCCCTTGGATTTGGAGATTTTTCCGCTTTCCAGGAGCAGCCAGCCGTGACCCACAACACGCCTGGGCAGTTCCAGCCCCGCAGCCATAAGAAGAATGGGCCAGATGACGCTGTGGAAACGGACAATGTCCTTGCCCATCAAATGCACTTCAGCCGGCCAGTACTTTTTAAAAAGGCTGTCGTCCCCGCTCAGGTAGCCCAGGGCTGAGATGTAGTTCGTAAGTGCGTCCACCCACACGTAGATTACGTGTTTGGTGTCGAAAGGGACCGGTATGCCCCAGTTGAAGGTGGTTCTGGATACACAAAGGTCTTCGAGTCCGCTCTTGATGAAACTGACCATCTCATTGCGCCGCGAGACGGGCATGATAAAATCCGGGTTGTCCTCAATATGTTTTAAAAGGCGATCGGCATATTTGGACATGCGGAAAAAGTAACTTTCCTCCTGCAGCAGCTCGACCGGGCGCCCGCAATCCGGGCAGTTCCCCTCCTCCAGCCTGCTTTCAGCCCAGAACGCCTCGCACGGCGTGCAGTACCATCCCTCGTAGCTCGCTTTGTAGATGTCCCCCTGGTCGTAGAGCTTCTGGAAAACGGCGGCGACAACCTTTTTATGGCGCGGCTCGGTGGTACGGATGAAGTCGTCGTAGTTCACCTCCATCTTTTTCCAGAGGTGTTTGATGCCGGCCACAATTTTGTCCACAAATTCCTGGGGAGCCTCGCCTCTGGCTTTGGCCGCCCTCTCAATCTTCTGGCCGTGTTCGTCGGTACCGGTAAGAAAACGGGTATCGTAGCCGGTCATTTTCTTGAAGCGGTTCAAAGCATCGGCCGCCACCGTCGTGTACGCATGCCCGATGTGCAGGTTGTCGCTCGGATAATAAATCGGCGTGGTGATGTAAAAGGTGCCCTTGCCCAAACTGATACCTTCCTTTCTACGCAATAAAAATTTTCCATAAAAAAATCTCCGCCCCAAGGGGCAGAGGTTTTTACTTCCGCGGTACCACCCTTTTTTACCGTCCCCTTGCGGAGGCGGCCTCACCGGGTACGGGGAACAACTCTTCCCGGTACCCCGGCATGGTAACGGCGCCAAACCCGGCACAGCCTACTCCCAATTTCAGCCGCGCAGCTCCGGGGCCATGTTCAGCCGGCCTCCCGGCGGGTTTCCACCCCTCCCCGCTCTCTGTCCGGGTAACGGCAGGGCTTACTCTTCCCCATCACAGCTTTTTACAACTTTTTGCCAACAAAAAAATTTTAACCAACGTTATACCGTTTGTCAAGTTTTCTGGCGCTTTGCGCCGCCTTAAACCAATTTGTAATATTATGGACAAAACAAAAAATATTATTGACTTTTTATGGCACTGTTGGTACCATCTAGTTGTAAGATTTTTATATATTTTGTCGAAATTTGTAGAAAGGGGAGTGGCTGCGTTATGAAGTCGACTGGTATTGTCAGAAAGGTGGACGAGCTTGGCAGGGTAGTAATACCGATTGAGCTGAGAAGGACTTTGGGTATAGACGAGAAGGATGCTCTGGAGATATACGTCGACGCCGAAAAGATCATCCTAAAAAAGTATGAGCCTGCCTGCGTATTCTGCGGAAATGCTTCCAAAGTCCAGCATTTCCGCGGCAAGATGGTGTGTAACGAGTGCGCCGCGGCTATGTTTGAAAATACCAAGGCCATGTAATCAATTGACGAAAAAAGAGACCGCGCGTCTCTTTTTTTATTTTTCCCCGCCTTTTTTACTTTCGACCACCGCCCGGTACACTTCCTTTTTGGGAAGGTCGTACAGACGGGCAGCCTCACGGATCGCTTCCTTCCGGCTCATCTCCCCCTCCTCCAGTACGGCCACGCATGCCGCCGGGCTCATCCGAAGCCGCACGGCCCTCTCTTTCTCCCGCAGTTCGTCATGCAAGGCGCCGCTGACGACAATGGTAAATTCACCGCGGGGTTCTTTTTCCTTCGAATAATCCAGAATGTTTTGCAGGGAACCTCTTACCACTTCCTCGTGGATCTTGGTCAACTCCTTTGCCAGAGCAGCCGGGCGGTCTCCGAAAATATCCAGCATATCCGCAAGGGTTGCCCTAAGACGGTGAGGCGCTTCGTAAAAAATCAACGTCCCCTCCTGACGGCTGAGCGCATCCAGCTTCCGCCGGCGCGCCCCCGCGGAAGCTGGAAGAAAACCGGCGAAAAAGAAGGAGTCCGTAGACAGCCCGGACACCACCAGGGCTGTAATTCCCGCACTGGGTCCCGGTACGGCTACAACATCAAAACCTTTTTCCAGCGCGGACGCCGCCAGTTCCGAACCGGGATCGGAAACACCGGGCAGGCCCGCATCGGAAACAAGGGCTATGTTTTTGCCGGACGCGAGCATGTTTAAAAGATGCCCGCCTTTTCCCTTGCGGTTGTGATGATGGTAACTGGTCAGCGGGGTATGAATGTCGTAATGACTGAGAAGCTTGCGCGTGCGGCGGGTATCTTCCGCCGCTATAATGTCGGCTTCGCGCAGCACCCGGAGCGCCCTTAAGGTAATATCCTCAAGATTCCCTATGGGAGTGGCGCAGAGAAAAAGCACCCCTTTTTTATCTTCAACCAAGAATTTCGCCTCTCTTTCATTCGAAGAAGCAAAATATTTTCGGCTCCTTGCGCCCCGCGGCCGCAATCAGCCGTTTTCACCCGCAGCCGCGGGTTCCTGCTCCTTTCTCAAAAAAGCCATGCAAAAGAGGCATTCTCCCGCCCGCCGGCGGCCGAAATGCAGGTTGCAAATGTGGAAACCTTCGTCATACAGCCCGAGGAGATTAAAAAAGCCGCCCCCCGGAATGCCCGCCCCGGCCCCGGCGCCGCCGCAGCCCTCGCGGTAAACGGAAGCCAGTTCTTTTCTCAGCCGGGCGTTTTCCTCCTCCAGCTCCCGCACCCTGTTTTTAAACTCCTGCAGTTCCGCCAGCAGTGAATGCAGTTTTGATTCCATTTCTTTGACATGCTTGAAAAGAGTCTGCATTACTCCATCTCCTGTGCGAAATCTTTTTTGTCGTCAAATTTTTCGTCAAATGCCTCCGGGCACTCTTTCTTGCTGTTTTTTGCCGGGCATTCCACCGGAGTTATCTCGTCGCACTGGTATTCCCTGACCGTTTTGCTCTCTTTCAGCTCGACACTCAAAGTTTTCTTGAAAATATTGATGCCGCTGACCTTGCCCTCGCCGTTCGGGGTAAGCACCCAGCTTCCCAACTCGGGAAAGTCTTCCTTTGCCTGTTCGTAAGAATCATTCTCAAATTTCAGGCAGCACATCAGCCTGCCGCAAATTCCCGATATTTTCGTTGGATTCAAGGAAAGGTTCTGGTCCTTTGCCATTCTTATGGAAACGGACGCAAAATCCGTAAGCCAGGTCGCACAGCACAGTTCCATGCCGCAGCAGCCGAGGCCGCCGAGCATTTTAGCCTCGTCCCGCACTCCGATCTGCCTCAACTCGATCCGGGTCCTGAAAACCGAGGCAAGATCTTTAACCAGTTCACGGAAGTCGATCCTTCCCTCGGCAGTAAAATAAAAAATGATTTTGGAACCGTCAAAGGTCTGCTCGACTCCCACGAGTTTCATCGGCAGGTTGTGGGCGGCAATTTTTTCCAGGCCTATCTGAAAGGCCCTTTTTTCTTTTTCATTGTTTTCCAGAAGCTGCCGGCAATCCTGTTCCGTAGCCTTTCGGACGACTTTTTTGAGCGGGGCTACCACCTCATCTTCTTCCACCTCCTGGGGGCCGGTGACAATCTGTCCGTACTCGATCCCTCTGGAAGTCTCCACTATCACACCATCACCCGGCCGCAACCGTTGCTCGCCGGGGTCGAAATAATAAACCTTGCCCGCTTTTTTGAAACGGACCCCAACTACCGTCAACCCCACTAAATTTTTACCTCCTCCTTGCCTCCGCCGTACCGCGTCAAAGCTGCACCCGACAGATTCAAAAACAGGGCCTCGACAGTCAGTCTGACATTGGCGTTGTACTCAATTTTCCGCCTTGCCGCCTCAATTTTTTCTATTGCTTCCACAAGACGCCAGGTATCGAAAAACGCCGCCTCTTTTTCAATGACCGCCGACCGGTCGAGGTTGAACACGTTCCCGAGTTCTCCCGTTTCCCGGTAGATGAGCAGATCACGGTACCAGCAGGCAAGCATTTCCAGCACGAAAAAAACCCTCTCCCTGTTCTCCGACAATTTCCCGGCCATCTCAAGAATCTCCAGGGCGCCGCCTCCGTTCAGTTTCCCGGCCATCCCGATGACAGCGTTTCTCTCCTCTTCAAAGGAACTTTCAGCACACATGAGCGCCTTGCCCATACTGCCCCCGGAAAGGGCGGCGCTGACAGCCGCCTCCCCGGCTTTCAGCCCGTGCGCGGCAGTCAGGCTCCCGGCCAGTTCCTGAGCCGGTATGTTTTTAAAAACAAACTGCTGGCAGCGGGAAACAATCGTGGGCAAAAGCGCCTGCGGCCGCGCGGAAAGCAGGATGAAACAGGTGTCGGCCGGCGGTTCCTCCAGTATTTTGAGGAGGCAGTTGGCGGCCTCCGGCGTCATTGTCTCCGCGTTCCGAATCACAAATATCTTCCTTCCGCCCTGGTAGGAACGGTAAGGAGCCAGGCGCTGAACGGCCCTGATTTGCTCAATCTTTATGGAAGCGCCCGCCGGCTGTACAAAGCAAAGGTCGGGGTGGTTCCCGTGCTCCACCTGGCGGCACTCCCGGCATTCCCCGCAGGCTTCGCCGCCGGCCGGCCGCGAGCAAAGCAGGGCCCGCGCGAAGGCAAGGGCCGTTGTTTCCTTGCCGACGCCCGCCGGTCCGGCAAAAAGGCAGGCATGGGCAACCCGCCCGCTTGCAACGGCATTCGACAATGTCCTGACAATTTGCCTGTGTCCCACTATATCACGCAGGAACCTCATTTCAGAACCTCCTCCACCGCCTTCAACACGTCGCGGCGCACCTGCCCGACCGGCCGGCCGGCGTCAATCAGCCTGTAACGGCTGGGGCTGCTCTCAGCCAGGGCAATATAGCCGGACCTGACTTTTGCGTGAAAATCTTCCCGCTCTCCCTCAATTCGGTCGATCCTTCGCCCGGACCGGCAGATCCTGTCCATCCCGCTCCCACAGGAAAAATCCAGGATGAGGACCAGATCCGGAACCAGCCCCGAAGTAGCCGGCTCGTTTATCTTCTTCAGCAGCGGAATCTCCAATCCCCGGCCGGACCCCTGGTAAGCGAAACTGGAGTCGACAAAACGGTCACAGAGGACAATTTTTCCTTCCTCCAGCGCCGGCAGAATGACCCGTTCCACATGCTGCGCCCTGGCCGCGGCATACAGGAACGCTTCCGCGAGCGGCGAAAGATCGTTGAATGCCGGATTCAACAGGATGTCCCTGATGGACTCCCCCACCCGTGTGCCGCCCGGCTCCCTGGTGCAGAGAACCTCATAACCCCTGCTCCGGAGTTCCTCACCCAGGAGTTTCAACTGAGTGGTCTTGCCCGAACCGTCGACACCTTCGAAAACGATAAATTTCCCGCTCATAAAAACACCTTCCCACTTCGCGTCTGTTCAAGATATTCCGTTGTTTGAAGGTGCGCAACGGCACTGCGGAGCGTCGAGCACTTTGAACAAGCGGCAGCAAAAATTAATGTTCAATATCTACTGTTATTCTACCACAACTCTGACACTTTTTAACGATGGATCGGAAGGCCCCTGGCAGGGCAGTTCCAGCTTTCTTACCGCCAGGAGGTACTCCAATACTTCGGGGGTTATTTCCTCCCCCGGATTCAACGCGGGTATGCCCGGCGGGTATACCGCGACTGTTTCCGCACAAATCCTGCCTCCCGCTTCCGGCAGGGGTACGCTCTCAGTCCGGGAAAACCACGCGTCGCGGGGCCTCATGCGCTTCTTGAAGCCCGCCGGCGCCTCGGGAAGGGCAAAACCGCCCGGCAATTTGTCCGCAGCGGCAATCTCCGCAAGGGCATCGACCAGCATAAGGCAGTCCTCCCGGGTGGTGCCGATGGAAACAAAGGCAACGATATTTGAAAAATCGGCCATCTCGACATAGACATTGTACTTCTCGGCAAGCAGCCTGTTTACCTGAAACCCGGTCAGCCCGAGGCCGCGAACCGATACAACCAGTTTGGTCGGATCCAGCCTCACGGAATCTCCGGGGAGGTCCTCAACACCCAGCACCCTCAGCCCTTCGATCAGGGACAGCCGCTCCCTTGCTTCCCGCGCCAATACAACGGCTCTTTCCAGAAGGCTTTTCCCCAAAACCGCCATCTGCCGCCTGGCAAGATCGAGGGAAGCCATAAGAAGATAAGAAGGGCTGGTTGTCTGCAGCAGGCGCAAAGCCCCGGCAACCCGGCCGGCGTCGATAAGCCCGCCGCGCAGGTGCAGCATCGAGCTCTGGGTAAGAGAGCCGCCAAGTTTGTGGGTACTCTGAACGGAAGCATCGGCCCCTTCCCTCATGGCATCCGGGGGCAGTTCGGGATGAAAGCGCAGGTGAGCCCCGTGCGCCTCGTCGACCAACAGGGGCCTGCCCGCGGCATGGACAGCCTTGATCAGGCCGGCAAGATCCCCGGCCACTCCGTAAAAATTCGGGCGCACCGCCAGCACCGCCGCCGCCTCCGGGTGTTCTTCCAGCGCCCGGCTCACTTTCCAGGCCGGAACACCGCAGTCGATGCCGAAGGAAGGGATCACGTCGGGCACGACATAAACCGGGTCGGCTCCGGAAATAATCATGCCGCCCAAAACCGACCGGTGCGCGTTCCTTGAAACAATTACCTTCCCCTGCCCGGCCGCTGCGGCAACAAGCGCCTGAATGCCGGCGGAAGTTCCGTTGACCAGGAAAAAAGTGCGGTCGGCCCCGTAAAGCTCCGCCGCCAGTTCTTGCGCCCGGGCAATTGCTTCCCGCGGGTTGTGCAGGTCATCGAGACCGGGGAGCTCAGTCAAATCAAAGCTGAAAAGCGTCCCGGCGTCCATGTCCAAAAGTTCCCCCGGGAGGCCGCGGCCCTGTTTGTGCCCTGGTATGTGCAGCCTGGCGGCACTTTTTGCGGCATGCCTGCACAGCGCTTCATAAAGCGGTGCAAGTCCATTGTTTTCTGACAAAACGATACCCCGCCGAGAAAAGTTTTCACCAGATTTTAATTTTATCACAAGAAAAATAACATTACCAACAGCCGCCGCCAGTTTTACCATAAGTTTGACATCATCAAATAACAAATTTCCGGTCACAATACACCGTAACAAAAACAACGCCGGTCGGAACCGGAAAAAGAAATAAAAAAAATCAAGACGGGAGCGGTGGTTTTGATGAAAGAGAATTCCTGGCAGGTGAACGATAAAAGCCTTTCTAAAAAATACCGTACCGATGTGGGCAGACTGATCAAGGCTTGGAAGAAAGGCCTTTCGGATGACGAGATTGTCAAAAAAACAGGCATCAAGCAGTCCACCCTGTATCTTATCAAACACGATATCGAGCTCGCCCACAGGCGCATCCGCCTGGCCCGGAAAAAACGGGAACCGGCCGGGCTTCAACCGCCCGGCCGGCGCCAGATCTTCTTCAATCCCGACCTGTAGTATTCGTAATCGGGGTCGTTCCTGCCCAGCCTTATTATTTTCGCCTCGCACTCGGGGCAGATAAAGCGCCCCCTGACGCAAAGGCCCCGGTTGTCCTCCTGTTTCGGCCGGCGGCAAAGTATGCAGGCCGCAGGTTCCACCGCCATTTTCAGATCACCGCGATAAGAATTTGTAAAACAGCAGCCTTTCAATATAACTTATGTGAACGGCGGCCGTTTGGTGAAAACCGTATATGATTCAGCCGTCACGGCTTCTCAATGCTTTGCCCCTTTTTTTCTACGCTGATGGCGGAGTCCGGGCAAACGCTTTGGCAAATGCCGCAGGCAATGCATTCTTTTTTTGCCCCCACCGTAGGCGTCCCGCAGACTCCCAAAACGTCGGACCAAAAGAGGCAATTCCTGGGGCATTTCACCATGCAAAGCCCGCAGCCTTTGCACAGGCCGGGGAAAATAGTGAACGACCCCTTTTCCAATTCAGTGGTTTTCGGTTCAAATTCAAGCACCATTTGACAGCCAGCCTCCAGTTTCACTTTCCGTTTCGCATGTCACGGCATGCTGCTGAACTGCACCATGTTCATTCCCCGCTCCATCGCTCTGAAGTTCAATTCCCGCAATTCCGGCTGTTTTGCAAATTTATAGCCGAATTTGGACTCAATAGCCGCTTTTGTTTTTTCAGCCGGCACAATTGCGGTGGCTCCCAACAGGGCTCCCAGTATAATCATGTTGAACACCCGCGGATGCAGCTCCTTTTTTGCAGTTTCAACAGCCGGTATGGGCAACAGCCTGCCTGCTTTTTCCGGCAAATCCTTTTCCACATCGCGTATGCCGCTGTCGTATATAAAAACAGTGTCCGGCCCGGCGAACTGCCGGGTGCGGCGAACCGCGCGGCCGCTAAGCGCCACCACAATATCCGCGACTTTAAATTTGGGCGAGCCGACGGGTTTATCGCTTACTTGAACATAAGCCACTGACACCCCTCCCCTCTGCTCCACGCCGAAATCGGGGATGTACAGAACCTGCCTGCCCTCCCCGTTTGCAGCTTCCGCTATGATTTCCGCCACCGCCTGCACGCCCTGGCCACCCTCGCCGGCCAAAACGATCCTGACGTTTTCAGCCACCCGCTTCAACCTCCTCCAGCCCGGCGGGGACTTTTATTTCACCCACCTTGAAATACGCCGGCATTTCTTTTTCAATGAAATCCCACGTTTCGGCGGCATTCGTCCGCCAGTTGGTGGGGCAGGCGGAAAGCACTTCTACAAATGAAAAACCTCTTCCCTCGATCTGGTTCAACAGCGCTTTTTTCAAGAAACCAGTCAACTGTCTCAAGTTTCCTATGCTTCCCCTGGCCACATACGCTCCCTCCCCGGCAACGGCTGCAACCATTTCCGGCCCCGGGAAAGGGAATCCGGTGGTCTCGGGATCACGCCCGAAAGGAGTGGTTTCTGTTTTTTGGCCCGGCAACGTGGTCGGCGCCATCTGCCCGCCGGTCATGGCGTACTGCGTGTTGTTGGCGAGAACTACGGTGATTTTTTCATTGCGCGCCGCCGCGCTGACCAGATGCTGCACCCCTATGGAGTAGCCCCCGCCGTCGCCCATATAAGCGATGCAGATTAATTCCGGCCTGCTCCTTTTGATGCCGGTCATTACCGGAGTAGTCCTGCCGTGGTGGGTCTGAACCGTATCCAGGTTGAAGAAATCCCAGGAAAGAAGGGAGCAACCTATATCACAGCCGTAAACAACCTTCTCCTGGACGCCGAGTTCATCGATGACCTTCCCCAGGGACTTCAAAATCAACCCGTGGCCGCAGCCCGGGCAGAACTTGTGGGGCTTTGTGTCAACCCGCCAGCTGCGGGGCATGTCAGGCCGTGGACACATTGCAAGTCCTCCTTGGCAGTCAAAATCAACGCAATATTTCTTTTACCCTGGACTTCACTTCATCCGCAACAACCCCCAAACCCGGCTTGTAAAGTGTGAAGATCTCAGCGGCGGTTCCGCAGCAAGCGTCCTTAAACAGCCTTCCCAGCTGGCCGTAAGCAGACTCGACCACCAGAAATTTTTTTGCTGCGGCGGCAAGCTCTTTAATTTTGGGCAAAGACAGCGGCCGCAGGGTCAGCGGGCGAAAGTAACCGACTCTTTCTCCCAGTCCGCGCAGGTATTCGACCGCTTCCCTGACCGCCCGGAAAACCACCCCGTGGGCGACCACCACCAATTCCGCATCCTCCGTCCCGTAAGACTGGCACTCGGCAACCTCCGGGGCAATCCGCTCGTACTCCCCGATATCGCTCATCAACTTTTCGTAGAGCTCCTCTTCGAAGTTGTATGTGTTTCTGTACTGGGCGGGAGGCCGGTCCCTTCCCGGCGCTCCCTTCCCGCCGACAAACGGCTCGGGCTCAACCATGCCGTACCCCCTCGCTTCGGGATCATAAACGGTCAGGGACTCGCGCATCTTGGCCTGATATCCGTCCCCCAGGATAAAAGTCGGAAAGCGGTATTTCCAGGCGGTGTTGAAAGCCTTTATGGTATAGTCGAACAACTCCTGGTGCGACGATGTCGAATAAACTATCCGCAGTCCCTCTCCGTTGCCGCCCGTGGCGGTCAGGGTGACCTCCTGCTGCGAGTATATCACCGTGGCCGTGGAAGGCCCGCCCCGCTGCTGAACTACCGCAACCGTAGGCAGCCGCATCATTTCCGCCATGGACATCGGCTCCTGCATGAGCACGTTGCCCACTCCCGCAGTCGCCGTGAAAGCCTTGTGCCCGGCCAGAACACCGCCGATCGTCGAGAAGCCCGCAGAGAGCTCGTCTTCCGTCTGGAGAAATTTTCTGCCGTATTTATGGGCAAGCCTCGTCCAGCAGTGCATCACCTCATTTTGAGGAGTGATCGGGTATCCGAACATGACATCCGCCCCGGCCGCCAGAGCCGCCCAGGCCACCACCTCGTTTCCCGTCATGAAAACTCTCTTTTCTTCCCGCAAGTAATCTACCGCCATCCCAACATTCCATCTCCCTGCCGTTTGTTATTGCGGCGGGACATTTTCCCGCACCCCGCTTGCCCCATTCTCGCGTCTCTTCCCGGATCACCAAAATGCCCCGCTCATATGCCTCTTAATCGGCCTGACCGTATTGCCCATGCAGTCGACCGCACCGATTTCAGCCGCCACCGGCACCGCCGCCGTGGTGGCTATCAACGGCAGTCCGAGGACTTTTGCCGCTCCGGACACTGTACGGGCTCCCTCCTGCACTACCTCGGCGGTTGTCTCCCCGGCCAGATGGGTATTGTTTATCAGCCCGTCCAGCCGGTTCATATCTTTTAAACTTTCCACGATATCCCCGACGGTGGCGGTCATCGGCCGCCTCGCATTAATTACGGCAATAACCTTCAGGCTCCGCTCTTCCCGGACGCCATCCAGCAGGTTCAGAATCCTTGCGCCTTCCACTCCGTAACCGACATCAACAACAATATCCCCCTCCCGCCGCAGCGCCCACCTGGCTTGAGGCTTAACGGTGCAGCCCGCTTCCCCGAGACCGGCCGTCTCTTTTGTTTTCCAGGCTATCACGTCGACGCCGCGGGCTTTCAGTTCCTCCTGGATAGGCCTCAATGTGTAAAAAGGCTCTACAACATCGAGGTCCACGAGGGTAACTTTCCTTCCCCTGCCGGCCAGTTCCAGGGCCCTGTTGACCGCGACTTCGCTCTTCCCGGCGGCGTATTCGCCTACGTATGCCTCTACTATTCTTTCACTCATCGTTCCAATTATTATGTTCACCTGTTTATTTTTTAAGCAAAAAGCCTTGAAAATAAAAAGGGGGACAGATCGCCCGTTCCCCGACAAAAACCTGCTGCCGGCGTCGCCCCGTTTTTCAAGGCTTCGCACGCAAAATATTACAAAAAATCGCAAGGTTGCCGCAACCGGAAATGCCCTCCTCCCTGTTTTCCAGAACCCCTCTCTCAACCCGCAAGAAAGTAATTGATGAGAACCAGCGCCACCACCCCCGGCAGTTGAAGAATCCCCGCGGCCAGGATTGTAACCGGGTTAATGGCGATATGAAAGCCGAAGTGCCCGAACACCGTGTTGACCAGAAACAATAGCGCGGTGCCCAATATACCCCAGGCAATCAGGCGGATTAAAAATTTCAGCGGCCGGAACAAGACCGTCCCAACCAGGTATAGTCCGAAAAGTCCAGCCAGTCCGGTTAAAACATATTTCCATTCCACGGCCGTGCACCTCCTAACCCCATTATATGGCCGGGAATGAAAAATATTCCTACTTTATTTCTTTCCTGCCTTCCAGCGCCTTGCTCAAGGTTGCCTCGTCAGCATATTCCAGGTCGGCCCCCACCGGAAGCCCGTGGGCGATTCTGGTCACAAGAATGCCCAGGGGCTTTATCAGCCCGGCCAGGTAAAGAGCCGTCGCATCCCCCTCCACATTGGGATTGGTTGCCAGGATCACCTCGCTGACCCCTCCGCCTTCCAGGCGCTTCAACAGGCTCCTGATATTGAGATGTTCCGGCCCGACTCCCTCCATCGGCGAGATTGCCCCGTGCAGCACGTGGTAAACCGACTTCAACCCTCTCGCCTTTTCCATCGCGGCCACATCCCTGGGGCGCTCCACCACGCTGATAATATCGCGCCTGCGCCGTTCGTCGCCGCAGATAAAACACGGATCGCAGTCGGTGAAGTTGCCGCACACCGAACAGTAACGGATATTCTTCCTGGTTTCCTCGATAGCCCGGGCAAGGTTCACGGCCACTTCGGCCGGGGCATTCAATAAATAAAAGGCGAGACGCTGGGCCGTTTTCGGCCCGATGCCGGGAAGTCTGGCCAGTTCGTCAATCAGGCGGGCTACCGGTTTGGCGTAGTAATTCATATTAGAACAGGCCGGGGATCTTCAAGCCGCCGGTTAACTTGCCCATCTCCTGCGAAACCATTTCCTGCGCTTTTTTCAGAGCCTCGTTTACAGCGGCGAGGACTAGATCCTGAAGCATTTCCACGTCGTCAGGGTCTACCGCTTCCGGTTTTATTTCTATGGCAACTATTTCGTTTTTTCCGTTGGCAGTTACCTTCACCGCGCCCCCGCCGGCCGCACTCTCCACCGTCCGGTTCCCCAGCTCCTCCTGCATCCTCACCATGTCCTGCTGCAGCTTCTGAAACTGCTTCATCATCCTGTTCATATTTCCGCCCATCATAAGAAATCCCCCTTTATCATCGTCAATGACCGGCACCCCCAAATCAAAAGAGCGTTCCGTCATTTTCACCGTCAAGTTTTATCTCGGTTCCTCCAAACAGCCTTTTCACGTCAGCCATCTGCTCTTCAGACGACCGCTTTTTTTCGCGCGAACGCAACTTTCCCTGGTAAAATTTGAACGCCACCTTCCACTCCCCTTTAAAAAATCTCCCCAGGAGCGTTTCCAGGTACTTTTTGTTGTCAGGCAGTTCCGCCAGATCTTTTGCCAGTGAGTCCCCTTCCGGGAAGCCGACTACCAGTCCCCCGTCCTTCATCACCATGGGAAACGCCCTCAGATAATTATGGTAAAGGGGCAGTCGCTCCTTTTTCAAAGCGTCCAGAATATCACCCCAGGAATCCTGAATTTCCTCAAGGAGAACCGGATCTTCAGGTCTGCCCGGTTCCGCAGCCTGCTTCCGCCGCGGCCGGAACCCCGCAGGTTCTTCCTTTACAATTCCGGGAGGGGACGGCTTTTCTGCCGGCGCAACTTTTTGCGGCTTCGCCGGCTCCCCGCCGGGTCTGGCCCCGCCGTACAAATTCCTCTGTGCGGCCAGCTTCTTAACATTCTCCTCCAGGTCGGCCAGCCTGGCGGCAAAAGACGCAAGATCACCCCTTGCGCCGGGCTTGCTTGCTTTCACCAGGGCAACTTCAAGAACGATGCCCGGCATGGTGCTCCATCTCATTTCCTGTTCCGCGGCGGTCACGATCTCAACGGCGTCCAGCAGCCTGTCTTCAGCAAACCCGGCAGCCAGGGCGGCCATCCGCGCAGGATCGTCCCAGGCCTCGTCAACCGAAGCCCCGGGCGATATTTTTTCCAGCAGCAGCGCCCGCAAAAAACCGGCTAATTCCCTGGCGAAGAGACGGAGGTCCTTGCCTTCGCCCGTCAATTCACCCACCAGCCGCAGGGCCGGACCGGCCTGCCCGGAAGACAGGTAAGCGGCCATTTTGTTTAAAGCGTCAACCCGAACCGTTCCAAGGATGTTGTGAACGTCTTCCGCCGTCACCCTCATCCCCCCGAAAGCGGCCCCCTGGTCAAGAATGCCCAGGGCATCCCTCAAACTTCCCTCGGCGGCCCTGGCAATCAGCCTCAAAGCTTCCTCCTCCACCTCAAGCCGCGCCCCTGCAGCCACTTCCTTTAGCCGCTGCATTGTGTCCGCGGGGGATATCCGCCTGAAATCAAAGCGCTGGCAGCGGGACAGTATGGTCAGGGGCACTTTGTGCGGCTCCGTGGTGGCAAGAATAAAAATGCCGTGGCGGGGAGGCTCCTCAAGCGTCTTCAGCAGGGCGTTGAACGCCTCGCTGGTGAGCATGTGAACCTCATCGATTATATAAACCCTGAATTTTCCCGCGGCCGGGGCGAACCTGACCTTTTCCCTCAGGTCCCTGATCTCGTCGATACCCCTGTTGGAAGCGGCGTCCACTTCAATAACGTCGACAGAAATTCCTTCCGTAACGGCCACGCAGTTTTCACACCTGTTGCAGGGTTCGGCGCCCTCCCGGCTCAGGCAGTTCACCGCCTTGGCCAGAACCTTGGCGGTAGTCGTTTTACCGGTGCCCCTGGTACCGCAAAACAGATAAGCGTGCCCAACCCGGCCGGTCTCCACCGCGTTTTTCAACGTCCGGGTGACGTGTTCCTGCCCGATTATGTCCTTGAAAGTCTGGGGTCTCCATTCCCTGTAAAGCGCCAGATATGCCATGCAAGATTCCTTTCCCGCCGCCTGGTTTTATTTTGCCTTTATAGTTCGCCGGTTGATACATATTTCCTTCAGATAAAGCAAAGAACCGCCCTGTTTAAAACCGGGGCGGTTAAATTAAAGCCGTGCACCCGCCTTTGAATGTTGACTTCCGGGCGATACACCCGCAGGTAGCTCGGACCAGGCACCCTCGCGGCACCCGGAGGATTTCCCTTAGTGCTGCTTCCGCCAGGACCTGACACGGTTCAGGAAGCTCCGTCGCGCGAGACCCAATCGTCTACACCCCTTACGGATGCCGGACCCCACAAGCCAAACCCTCGGGCGGGAATTCAACCCCGCTGCAGCGGATTGCGGGTACAGGGCACCGCTACCTCCCCGCCTAGCACGGCCAATCCTCTCAAAGGTTCAGGGACAGCCCTGTTTAAATATTAAAACTAAAAAATAACAGCTTTATCCAAACCAGGTCTGTCCCCGTTTGCTTATGGCGGAGAGAGTGGGATTCGAACCCACGAGACGGTTACCCGTCCACACGCTCTCCAGGCGTGCGCCTTCATCCACTCGGCCATCTCTCCGTGCACTACAAAAAATGCTTTAAGTTGCCAAAATGCACGGAACGTTTCTACAACCGTGCGTAGCTTATTATACATGTAATCACGCCCAAATGCAAGCACTTATGATGCACGCATGTGTTTATTCTGTGATCCCTCATTTGAAAAAGTAAATTCTACCCCTGCAGGTACCTGATGTGGAAATAACTTTTTCAAAATAAATGATGGAATTTAGTTTTGCATAAAGTTATGATGTCTGGGGTGGTGCCTCTTTAGGA
>Ga0116192_1000293_pt1 | contig 39125 bp, 35 predicted proteins | sample AD_UKC113_MetaG_FD_89876 | JGI IMG/M metagenome (GOLD analysis project Ga0116192, IMG submission 89876) | Active sludge microbial communities of municipal wastewater-treating anaerobic digesters from Hong Kong - AD_UKC113_MetaG | ecosystem: Engineered > Bioreactor > Anaerobic > Digestate...
GAGTCCGGGGCCCTGGAGGCGGCCAGGGTGCTGCAGAGCCTTCCCATGACCCGGGAGGAGACCCGGTGCATCTGCCAGGCGATTCGGAACCACGAGGCCTTTGTGGCGCCGGTCGTCTCGGACCGCCCGTGGTTTCAGCTCGTCAGCGACTGCCTGTATGATGCGGATAAGTTTCGCTGGGGACCGGACACTTTCACCCACACCTTGTGGCACATGATGGACCATCAGAAGCTGAGTGCGCACGAGCTGGCGGCAAAATTTCCGTGGGGGATGACGGGGATCCGCAGAGTGATGGAGACCTTTCGGACGGCGACGGGCCGCCAGTACGGGCCCGAGATCATCGAGATAGGGATGGAAATCGGCAAGGAAGTCTACCGTTATTTACTCCAATTCATTCGGGATAACAGCCATGATCAATGACACCGTCACATCCATCGAGGGGATTTTGGTGGGCCATGCCGAGCAAACCGGGGTTGCCAGCGGTTGTACCGTGTTGTTGCCCCGGGGAGGAGCCACGGCCGGAGTGGACATTCGTGGGGGGGCCCCCGGAACGTACGGAACGGACACACTGCATCCCCTGAACCTGGTGGACAGGATCCACGCATTGTTTTTTACGGGCGGAAGCGCTTTCGGCATCAGTGTGGCCGGGGGCGTTCGGTCATTCCTGCACGAGAGAGGCATCGGATTCGACAGCGGCCACGGCTTTGTCCCCATTGTGGCGGGCGCCGTCATTTTCGACCTGGCCCTGAATCCTCAGGGGCGATACCCGGATGCGGAGACGGGCTATCGAGCCTGCATCCGCGCGAGCGGGGAGCCCGTGGCCGAGGGGAATGTCGGAGCCGGCACCGGGGCTTCTGTGGGGAAGCTGTACGGGATGGAACGGGCCATGAAGGGCGGGCTGGGGTGCGCGTGCATTCACGCACCCACGGGAGTCAAGGTCGGAGCCCTGATGGTGGTGAATGCGTTCGGGGACATCCTGGACTCCCGTACCCATGAAATCATCGCCGGGTGCCGGGACGGCGAACACAGCCTCGGGCTCGTGGACGCCGGCAAGGAGATTCGGAATCTCGTCTGCATGAGGGGGTTTCCCGAGGGCCAGGCCACCATCGTGGGGACCGTAGTGACCAATGTGCGGTTCAACAAGACTCAGTTGACGAAGATTGCCCAAATGGCCCACGACGGGCTCGCCCGCACCGTCAATCCGGCCCACACCCTCTATGACGGAGACACGATCTTTGCCCTGAGCTGCGGCGAGATCGAGGGAGTGGAGGTCAGCGTGGTGGGGGCCCTGGCGGCGGAGGCGACGGCCCAGGCCATTGAGCGGGGCGTTCGGAAGGCCGGTCCCCTGGGGACCCTGCCCTCTTTTGCCGATCTCAATAGATAGATCGTGCCGTCCCTGTGCTGCCACCGCTTTGAGGGCTTGGACCGAATCCGGAAAAGCGGCCTGGAAAGCGACGTTACGGGTCGCGTGCCGCCCCCGGAGTTTTCTCTGGCCCGCGTCTGGAAAAGCGAGTATATAGGGGCTTTGCCAATTCCGACAGTTCGCGACCGTCGGCCTCCGTCGGCGGTTGACGGGTCGCGGCCGGGAGGGCCCACACGAGCCGGAACATGCGGAGCTAAGAGATGGAATGGAAGGTTGCTGCAATCGTACTGATCATTCAAATCATCGTGTCCGTGGTCAGCTACCGTTGGTGGAAACGATACGAGAGCCGGTTTCCCGGGGTCAGGGAAGAGCTTCTGGATTCCTTGAAGTCTCACCTCGAGAAAGGGACCTTAGAGGACTTCGTCGCCGCCGAGAATGTGGTCCCGAGCCCCCTTCTCGGGAAGCAGCAAGCCCGAAGGCTCTATCTTCGAACCGGGCTGGCCATGATTGTCGCCCTGGCCGTGAGCTTTCTGGCCGCGAAGGTCTTTGCCTCCTACCTGGTCCTGAGGGCCATTGTCTGCACCCTGGTCATCATGCCCTTCGTTCATCTGCTCACCAAGATCATTGCCTTCGAGGCGGACGAGATCCGAATCGTCGAGTTCCAGGAGGTTTTGCGGGAGCGCATCGCAGACCAAATGGCCGGGGGGGATGTTGAGGGCTACGTCAAAGAGCTTCTGGAAGCGGGCATTTCCGGATTGACCCTACCGGCCGGGTCCCGTGGGATTGGACGCCTACCGTCCCAGGGCCCCGCCCACTCATAAGGCCCGCGCCGCCCGCCTTTTCCTTTCGCCGGTCGTTGCCGCAACCATGGCGGGGCTTGCGGCGACGAACCCGCGACTCTACGCAGGCAATTCCCTAAGCCTGGATAACCATCCGGAATACCCGGATAGGAATGATTCTATGGCCTTTGGCTCCCTTCCGGGTCGTACCGGATGCGGGAGCGAGAGAGGAAGAAACCGGGCGTTTTCCAAAGAAGCGGCCTGCCGGTTTGGGCGCCGGGAAAGCAGGATCGATCGTTCCCGGAGGCCGTTTCCCGGTGGGCGCGCACTCATTCGCCCCCCCAAAACGCCCACAGCAGTTTCAAGACCAGGAAGAAACCACACAGGCCCGCAATGAACAGGCCCGCCGTCATAAAAAAAGGGCGCACATAGGTGTGCCAGTACCCGGCCTCGGACGGCCCGACGGAAGGAGGAAATGCGGCTTCGAATCGTTTTGCGGAGTCTGGAGGACGGGATTCGCCGCAATGTCTGCAGAACCGATCTTGGGAATCGAGAGCTTCTCCACACTTCGTACAGTACATCTTCACTCCATGTTTATGAGCCTTTTCCGGGAGCGAGTTCCTATGCGCCCGCGGCTTCAAAGGCCTGATCCACAATTCCCCGGGCCTCGTTGAGGATCCACTCCAAATGGTCTTGATCCTTGAAGCTCTCGGCGTAGATTTTGTAAATGTCTTCGGTTCCCGAGGGGCGTGCTGCAAACCACCCGTTGGGCGCGACCACTTTCAACCCTTCGATGGGGGCATTGTTTCCGGGCGCGCGAGTCAGTTTTTCCGTGATGGGTTCGCCCGCCAATTCCCTGGCGGAAACCATCTCGGGGGTGAGTTTCTTTAGAACCGCTTTTTTACCGGGGGAAGCGGGGGTATCGATCCTCGTATAGTAGGCCTTTCCAAAACGGGCTTCCAGTTCCCCGTACAGGACGGCGGGGTCCTTTCCGGTGCGGGCGGTCATCTCGCAGGCCAGAAGATCCATGATGATGCCGTCCTTGTCCGTGGTCCAGACGGTGCCGTCCTGCCTCAAGAAGGCCGCCCCCGCGCTTTCCTCGCCTCCAAAACCAAAGGAACCGGCAAGGAGCCCGTCCACGAACCACTTGAACCCTACCGGCACCTCGCAAAGCGGGCGGCCCAACGCTGCGGAAACCCGATCCAGCATGGAGGTCGTAACAAGGGTCTTGCCCACCGCCGCCTGCAGGCCCCATTGGGGGCGGTTCTGAAACAGGTAGGCTACGGCGGCGGACAGGTAATGATTCGGGTTCAACAGGCCCGCCCCCCTGGTGACGATCCCGTGCCGGTCCACATCCGGGTCGTTGCCGAAAGCGATGTCGAAGCGATCTTTAAGACCGATCAACCGTTGCATGGCATAGGGGGACGAGCAGTCCATGCGGACCTTCCCGTCCTTGTCCAGGGTCATGAAGGAGAAGGTGGGATCCACGTACGGATGAACGATCTCCAGGGAAAGCCCGTAGCGACGGGCGATGGGTTCCCAGAAATCGACGGCGGCTCCTCCCAGGGGATCGACTCCAATCTTCAATCCCGCCCCCGCGATGGCCTCCATGTGCACGCAGGCGGAAAGATCCTCCACATAGGGGGTAATGAAGTCGTATTCGCGAGTGCCTTCCGCCTTGACGGCCCGCTCGAAGGGAACCCTGCGCACGTCCCGCAGGTTCCCCGCCAGGATCTCGTTGGACCGCCTTTCGATCCACCGGGTGGCCTCCGTTTCCGCAGGACCGCCGTGAGGAGGATTGTACTTGAATCCCCCGTCTTCGGGAGAGTTGTGGGACGGGGTGATTACCACCCCGTCGGCCTGCCCGTCTCTTCGGCCCCGGTTGTAAGTAAGGATTGCGTGGGACACCACGGGGGTGGGCGTGTAACGAAAACCCTTCTGAACCAGCAGGGTCACGCCGTTGCCGGCAAAGACCTCGAGGGCGCTCGCCAGGGCGGGCTCCGAGAGGGCGTGGGTGTCCATCCCCAGGAAGAGAGGGCCCGTCACTGCCCGCATTCGACGATGCTCCACAATGGCCTGGCTGATGGCAAGGATATGCGGTTCGTTAAAACTCCTCCTCAGCGAAGATCCCCGATGCCCCGAAGTCCCGAAAGCGATTCTCTGTGCGGGCTCCTCGACGTCCGGCGTCAGGGTGTAGTAGGCGGAAACCAGCTTTGGGATGTTCACGATCATCGAAGGAGGAACAGGTTTTCCTGCCAGTTCATGTGCTTCCATAGGGCGTTCTCCGTTCCTGTCCGGGTTGGGTTCCACCTCCCGGGAGGCTCATCTCCATTCCTTGTAGAGGTTGATCAGCCCGTTGGTGGAGCTGTCGTGAGCCTCCGTGGGGGAATCTTCCATTAGGTCCGCCAAGATCCGTCCGGCAAGCTGCTTGCCCAATTCCACTCCCCATTGGTCGAAACTGAACAGGTTCCAGACGATCCCCTGGGTAAAGATCTTGTGCTCGTACATGGCAATGAGGCTCCCCAAGGTGAAGGGGGTCAACTTTCGGATCAAAATGCTGTTGGTGGGTCGATTGCCGGGGAAGGTCTTGAAGGGGGCCAGTCTCTGCACTTCCTTTTCGGACATCCCGGCCTTCCTCATCTCCTCCTGCACTTCTTCCCGGGACTTCCCCCGCATGAGGGCCTGGGTTTGTGCAAAGAAATTGGACAGGAGGATCCGATGATGATCTCCCACGGGATTGTGACTGACGGCCGGGGCGATGAAGTCACAGGGCACCAGCCGAGTCCCTTGATGGATCAACTGGTAGAAAGCATGCTGTCCGTTGGTGCCCGGTTCTCCCCACAGGACGGGGCCCGTCTGATAGGTCACCGTCCGCCCCCGTCGGTCGACGGATTTCCCGTTGCTTTCCATGTTCCCCTGTTGGAAGTAAGCGGGGAAACGGTGGAGATACTGATCGTAGGGGAGGATCGCTTCCGTCTCGGCCCCGAAGAAATTGCCGTACCAGATCCCCAGGAGGGCCAGCACGACGGGAATGTTTTTTTCCAGGGGGGCTTCCCGGAAGTGGAGGTCCATGACGTGGGCCCCCTGCAACAACTGGGAGAAATGGTCGAAGCCGATGGTGCAGGCAATGGACAGCCCGATGGCGGACCAAAGAGAGTACCGTCCCCCGACCCAGTCCCAAAAGCGAAACATGTTCGAAGGATCGATGCCGAACCGGACGACTTCCTTTTCATTGGTGGAGATGGCAACAAAGTGCCGGGCAACGGCGGATTCCTCTCCCCCCCGCTCCAGGAACCACTTCCTGGCGGTGTGGGCGTTGGTCATGGTTTCCTGGGTCGTGAACGTTTTGGAGGCGATCAGGAAAAGAGTGGTCTCCGGAGAGAGGTTCTTGAGGTTCTCGACGATGTGGGTCCCATCGATGTTCGAGACGAAATGAGGCGTGATGCCGGGCTGCCAGTACGGTCTCAGGGCCTCGGTAACCATGAGGGGCCCCAGATCGGACCCGCCGATCCCGATATTCACAATATCCCGGATGGGCTTTCCCGTAAATCCCGTCCACCCGCCGGTCAAAACCCTCCGGGAAAACCCCTCCATCTGTTCGAGGACTTCCTCGACCTCCGGCATTACGTCCTTTCCGTCCACGCAGATAGGGAGACCGGAACGATTTCGCAGAGCCACATGAAGGACCGCGCGGTCTTCCGTTTCGTTGATCTTTTCTCCGGAAAACATCTTCTCGGCCGACTCCTTGACCCGGCATTCCCGAGCCAAGTCCGTGAGAAGATTCATGGTCTCTTCGGTGATGAGGTTCTTGGACGTATCGACGATCATGTCGCCGAATCGGAAACTGAACCGTCGGAACCGATCCGGGTCCTCGGCGAAAAGATCGTTCATGTGCCTGGTCCGCATGACCTGGTAATGATCCTTAAGCCTTTGCCAGGCCCTGCTCCGGGTGGGATCCACGCGATCCAAAACCATGCTTCCCTCGCTTCCTGCTCCCCGGGTCTCGGACCTTTGCGGGCAGCAGAAGAACTTCCAGGATCCGCGACCCGCCCGAAGGGTCCCTCCCGGGAAACGCTTTGGACGACCGGAGTTTCCTCGGTTGTGCAGAAACCGGACCCCCGGCCCCCGGCGCAGGTCCGGGACCCGCCGCGGGTCGGGAGGACGGAAGGAACCGGCCGAGAAATCGCCCTCGGGTGGTCCGCTACCGTGTGAAGAAGTCTCTCAGGCGTTTTTTCTCAGCTGATCGGCCACGGCCTGGGTGGCCTTCTTAACGGCCTCCTCATCCCCCAAGTAGTAATGCCGAACGGCCTTGCAGTCGTCGTCCAGCTCGTAGACCAGGGGGATCCCCGTGGGTATGTTCAAACCCACGATCTCGCGGTCGGAAACGTTGTCCAGGTATTTCACCAGGGCTCGGAGGCTGTTGCCGTGGGCGACGATGAGCACCCGCTTCCCCTGGGCGACGACCGGGGCGATGGTGTCATGCCAGTAGGGCAGGAAACGGGCCACGGTGTCCTTCAGGCATTCCGACAGGGGAACCTCTCCGGGGGCCAGGGAGGCGTACCGGGGATCGTTGGCGGGATTGCGCGGGTCCTCCGGGGTCAGGGCCGGAGGAGGAACGTCGTAGCTGCGCCTCCAGATCTGCACCTGTTCCATTCCGTGAAGTTCCACCATTTCCACCTTGTTCAACCCCTGGAGTGCTCCGTAGTGTCTTTCGTTGAGGCGCCAGTGGTTCCGGATGGGAATCCACATGAGGTCCATTTCCTCGAGGGCAAGCCACAGGGTCTTGATGGCTCGCGCGAGAACGGAGGTAAAAGCCACATCGAAGACAAGGCCTTCCTTCTTCATGACCCTCCCGGCCTCGACGGCCTCCTCGATCCCCTTCGGGGAAAGTCCTATGTCCGTCCAGCCGGTGAAACGGTTTTCCCTGTTCCAAAGGCTCTCTCCATGGCGCAACAACACCAGTTTTTTCATGAAAACCCACTCCTTTCTTCCCGGTTCATGTCACCCCGACGGGGAGCTCTCAGGGCTCAGGACTCGGGCTTGTCATCCGCCGACGAGCCCGCCCCCGGCCCGGTAAGGCTTTCCCGTTTTTTGCCCCACCGCCAGCATCCTTTGCCTCATGAAACCGTAGTCGCCGCGCTCCTCCCGGAGCACGAAGTCCCGAACGACCTGCACGTCGGCAAACCCCATATCCACCAGGAGTGCGGCTGCGGACCGGGCGTCGTGGAAACGTATGGAATAGCTCCGGTCCCGAACCAGCCCTTTTTCTTTACTCAACACCACTTCACGCACACTCACCCGGTCCCCCTCCATGTGACGGCGGCGGCACACCACCCAGTCCCCGCCGATCTCAAACCATCCCTCGGGATTGAACGAGTCCCTAAGGGAGTCTCCGTCCGCAAGGTCCAGCAGGACCCATCCGCCGGGCCGCAGCACCCGGAAGGCCTCCCCGAGGACCTGACGGTCCGCCCGGTCGTCCCCGGCGTACCCCAAGGAGTTCCCCAGGATGAGCACATGGTCGAAGCTTTCGGAAACCAGGGCCGTGTTGCGGGCATCCGCCCGAAGGATCCGAACCGGCAGGTCCCGGGCAAGGGCCTCCGCCTGGGCCACGGAAAGGAGAGACGGGGAATAGTCCAGCAAGACGCAACCCCGGTATCCCCGGGAACACAGCTCCAGGCTGTGTCGACCGTGCCCGCCGCATAGATCGAGGACCCTGTGTTCCGGCCGCATGGGAAGAATCCCGCAAATGAGGTCGATTTCCCTGCGGGTGATCTCCCCGTCACACACGGAACGAGCGTCAGTGAGCAGGTAGATCTCGTCAAACAGGGTTTTCCACCAGTCGGGATCCACGGTCACGGTCATGGCATCTCCGGGTGAGCCCCGAAGCTGAAAAGCCCGTCCGAGGCGATGATAGCCGGTTGACCTCTCCACGGCTGCATCCGGGCGATTTCCAACTCCTCGGGCTCGATGCGGATGATTTCGTCCAGTTCGCCCGAAAGCCACATCTTCTCGAGTTCGAGACAATCCAGCCACATGGCCTCGCAATACCCGGCCAGGGCCTCGATCTGCTCCGGCCGAATGATCCGGGGTCGAAGAGCGATCTTGATGGGACCCAAAAGGTATGTAAAACGGTGTTCAACGGCCATCCGTTCCTGCAGGCGGAGCACTTCCTCGAGATCCCCGTAATCCATGGATAGAACCGCTTCGTTCGCACGCTCCACCGCATCCCGTACACTCATGGGCGAACGGAGGACCGCGAGAGGCTGCACCCCGCCGCCGCTGCCCACGTTGGTGGGCACTCCCCCGTATCGGCCCAGGAATCCCAGGAGTCCTTGATGCCCTATGAGGCATCGAAAGTCAGTCTGGTAGCGCTCCAGCCGGATGGTTTCGTCTTCCCGGCGCAGTGTCGGAATCTCCTCGGCCCACAGAGGAAGGGAGACCTTTTCCTGGACAATGTAGCTGCCGTCCGCCAGGGCCAAGCGGATGGCCTCCTCCGCGTCGGGATGCGTCTCCCCTACCCTCACCCCCTTGCCCGAATACCCCCGCTCGGGTTTCAAAACCAGGTCGATCCAATGCTCCCGGGTCCAGTCGATCAGGTCGTCGATCCTCTGGCCCCGGGGTCCCCGGGTGCTCCGGGGGTAGAACCGGCGAGTCCACGGAGTTCGCCGAGTGATTTCCGGGTGAAACCTCCCGGAGTCGTCCCCCGTGAGGACTTCGAACATGCTTTTCCCATTGATGGGTTCCGTGCCCCGGGGGTTGATCACCCTGCCCTCGCGCACCAGTTGCAACAGCGGGGTGAGATCGTGCTTGCGGTGCAACGAGAGGAGAACGTCGGAATTGAAATCCACGAAAGCCAGGGAGACCGCCTTGCCTCGACAGCACACGACCCCGTTCTTGAGTTCAAGGGCCTGGGGCGCCAGGAGAGCCCCCTCGATGCCGTCGACGCGGTCGAGGTGCCGGGCAAGGTTGATGTTTTCCGTCACGTCCTCGAGGGTTTCTTCTTCGGCGACGACCGCAATCAGGCCGGGCGCATTTCCCGAGCGCGACCGGTGGGCCTCGACGAGCATTTCCACAAACCCATACACGGGGAAAAGGAACGGATGGTCAAAGTCCAGATCGACGGAAACGGGCCGAATTTGTTGAATCCTTTGCCACACGGCCTTTCCGATGATCTGCGTTACCCGCTGATAGTCCCACCCGCCGGGACTTCCCAGGTTCCACTCCGAATGGTATCCCAGAAACGATCTCAACGAGAATTCCTCCTGCCGGGTTCTTCTTGAAAGGTCCCGATCTTTTCCAGCCGTTGGTCGATAATCCCAAAGGGCAGTTGTCCCCCTTCCAGGATTTCGCGGTGGAAACGGTTCAGACCCAGTCGATTTCCATGAGCGCTCCTCAGGCGCAAGATTTCATGACAACCCAGAGTGTAGCACAGTTGATAACCGGGGCTCAGCTGAAATCGACGGACCTGGCGGGCGGCGTCCTCGGCGGAAATTCCCGTGCGCACCAGCAAGGCAACGGCCTCCCCCTTGCCCAGGGAACCTGTTGCGAGCCCCACATCGATACGGCATCGGGCCGCCCTCCAAAGGCGGCGCCGGGCATGCACCAGACAATCCATGGGACCTTGTACATATCCGTAGTCCCCGAGAAGCCTTTCCGCATAGGTCGCCCAGCCCTCGTAAAAGAGAGGGGATTCCATCTGGCGGCGGATGGGGTTCGGGATCTTTCTGCGCACGGAATCCAGGAGAAAATGCCCGGGCACGGTCTCGTGGGCGGCGAGAAAAGCGTATTCGCGATGGAGCCTTGCGACAAGGGACTCCCGAGACTCGGCACTTTGCCGTGCCAAAGGCCGGGTGGTGAGGTAGAAGAAGTCCTTTTCTCGGGGGTCCGCGCCCAGTGCGGCAGCAAAAGACCCGGAACCGCGAAGGGAACGGAGGTATCGTGGGGTTTCCCGGATGAGAGGCAACGATTCCGAAAGAGATTCCCCCAATCCGTGACGGGTAAAGAAGGAAAAGAGACGGCCCATCTCCCGTTCGTAAAGGGTGAAGACCTCCACGGATCGGACTTCCGGGGGCAGATAGGAATGATAAATCTCCTGCCAGGATTGCCCCGGGTTGATCTCCCGGCGCAATCGTTCCAACTCGTTGAGGCTGTCCTCCCACTCTAGTTCCCCGATTTCCCGGACTTCCTCGATGGACCGGTCCCAAAGGAATCGATGAGCCAGGACCGTTTCCAGCTTCGGGGCGCAAATCCGGTCGTCCTCGCACGGGGCCAGGTCGTTGAGGGCTTTCTCGAAATCCTCGAGGGAGGTGCGCACCTCCTGCAGGGCCCCGGAATACCTGCTCGGAGACTCGAACCACGCAATTCCGGCAAGCTCGGACAGGTATTCCCGGCAGTCTCGGACCATGAGCAGAGCCGCCCGATGGTGCGTTCGAGGGACAAGACGGAGATTTTCGGCTCCCCGGCGAAGCAGCGAGGGGATCTTATCCAGCCGGGCCAAGGTTCTCCAGGCTACCTGGGACGAATCATCGCAGGGCTTGGTCAGGGCGTGATCCAGGCCGACAAAGGCAATCTTGAGATACAGGGACGGGTCGTGACGCCAGGATTCGGAAGACTCCAGTTCCAGCAGGATGCCCGCGATGCCGGCACTCAGCAGCTGTCGATCCAGGCTCTCCTCGAACCCCTCCTCGGGATACAAAGGCGCGTCGAACTGCCGCTGAAATTCCTTCAGTACGGCAATGCTCTCCTCGATTTCCTCGGGACTCAGCTGCTCCATTCGGTCCAAGAATTCATTGGCGGCGAGGGCTCGGGGAAACGCATGGAATTCATCCCCGGCACACATGACCGGGAAGCGGCGCGACAGCCGGCGAAAGTAATCGGAAGCCAGGGTCTGTAACAAAACTGCCGTCATGGCGTTCTCACAAGCCCGACATTCCAGGGCGGGTGGAAAGAGTGGGCACCCGTTTGTTGAATCCTCCGAGCATGGTTCGGTATGCCGCTTCTTCAAAGCTATCGAGTTTCGTGTCTCCAGAGGGACGAGGCACGGAGCAACCGCCTCCCGATATGTCCCCGCATCTTCGGCATACGGGAGCACTACCCCGACCTCTTGTTGATTACCTCAAATCTCCCCTCCCTGTCCAAAACAAATCGGGAAGACCGTGCCTGTGTTTGCCGGATGGTTGCCCCCCTCGAAAACAAACCACGGGCGGTTCCAGCGGGTGGAACCGCCCGTGGGCTTTCTTTCCTCGAATGGGATGTGAAGCGGTAACGGCTTTGCCGGTGCCTCCGCCGCTCAGACAAGGCCTTCCCGGCTTAGAAGGACCCGATCCTCGCCTGTTTGGGTCCCGAGTTCGTGACTTTTCTCCTGGGCTGGGGCGGAGCCGCCTCCTCCTCAGGGTCCAGGGGAAGAACCTGGGAAATCCTGAGGCGTTCCGCCTGTTGCAGAGCCTGCGTCCTACGGAATTCCTTGGGCGGTTTGCCGTTGGTTTCCGATCTCGCGTCGGGAGCCTGGTTCCTGACCTCTCTCTGAAAGACTTTGCTTCCGGCAATGAGATGGGCGAGCTCGTCGGCCATTTGCGTCAGCTCCTGGGCCTGGGCACTCATCTGGATGGAGGCCGAAGCGGATTCTTCAGCCCTGGCGGCACTCTCTTGAACGACCTTGTCCATGCTGGATACCGCCGCGTTGATTTGATCGACGCCCTGGGCCTGTTCCGAAGAGGCGGACGCAATGTCGGCCACGAGCTCTCTCACTTTGGAGGCCGACGCAGCCACCTTCTTGAAGGCCTCCGCCGTTCGTCCCACCACCTCGGAGCCCGCCCGGACCTGACGGCCTGTGCCTTCGATGAGGGCCGAGGTCTCCTTGGCGGCGTTGGCCGCCCGCATGGCCAGGTTCCGGACCTCCTCGGCCACCACGGCGAACCCCGCTCCCGCCTCCCCGGCACGAGCCGCCTCGACCGCGGCATTGAGGGCGAGCAGGTTCGTTTGAAAGGCAATGTCGTCGATGGTTTTCACGATCTTCTGAGTCTCGTCGCTAGCCCTGGAAATCTCGTTCATGGAAACCGTGAGATCCTGCATCCCCGTTGCCGCAACGGAAACCACCTCGTTGGTTTCGTCCATGAGACGATTCGCCTGGCCCGCGTTGTCCGCATTCTGACGGGTCATGGTGGACATCTCCTCCAGGGAGGCGGAGGTCTCTTCGATGGAGGATGCCTGTTGCGAAGATCCTTCGGCAAGGGCCTGGCTGGATGTGGAAACCTGGTGGGAAACGGCACTCACCTCCTGGGCACAGTGCTGAATCTGATTCGTGAAAAGTGAAAGACGGTTGGAAAGATTGCGCGAGATGAAAAACCAGATCAACGCCGCGGCAAGGGCGGCCGCAAGGGCCAGGATCATCCCGGTGAGAAGGTTCCGATTGCCCGAGGTCACGATCATGTCCCGGGCTTCAAAAAACTCATCCACATAGGTACCCGCCCCTATGACCCAGTCCCATGGTTGAAAATAGATCAGCTTTGCCACCTTTTGCTTGTCCGCCTGCTCCCCGGGGTTCCTCCACGGGTATTCGTGCTCGAAAACCGATCCGACTTTGGCGGCCTGGGCCTTGGCGATCATCTCCTTGATAAAGAAGTTGCCCCGGGCATCCTTGACTTCAAGGATGTTTTCCCCGTCTCTTTCCCCATTCTTCGAGATGACATAGTGCCCCTTGGAGTCGAGAACATACACGTAGCCGGTCTTTCCGACCTTGATCTCCATGAGTTGTCTGCGGAGGTCCTGAACACTGTCGTGTCGGATCCCGAAATACAGGGCGCCGATCCACTGCTTGTTCCCATCGTAGAGAGGTTCGTAAGCCGTGATGTACCATTCGTTGACCACGATGGCCCGACCGTAATAGGTCTGCCCCTTGGTCAAGGCGGCCACCACCGGGTTTGGCTTCCCGTCGGGATTCACGGCGGGGATATAGGTCCCGATGGCCCGGGTCTTGTCCGCCCCCTCCACATTGGTGGCCACCCGAAGAATATCCCCTGCATCGTTCATCCGCTGAAACAGGGTGCAGGTTCCCCCCACCAGGGACTTGACGTCGTCCACCATCGGGGTCGATATTTTCATGTCCTTGTTCTGCCCTACCCAGGAATCGCCCACATACATCTTGGGCAATTCCACGGTGACTTCCTGTTTCGTGAACTGGTTTACGGCTTTCCACGGGACCTTCTCCGCACCGGAAAGCCTGATCCCCCCCGCGTCCGAAAGGACTTTGCGTGCCACGTTGATGCAGTTCTTCACCGAATCCTGGAGGACAATGTTTTGGGTTTCCACGATGGCATGGACGTTCTTCACCAGGTGTTCCAGGTCCGCATAGGCCTGAGCGGAGATGATCGCACCGGCATCGGTTACAATCTTTTTGTTCTGGAAGAAGGTGTTGGCGGTGATGAGCACCAACGGCGCAAGGGATAAGAGCACTCCTAGAAATACCAGTTTGAATCTCAGCGAGCGTTTTCCAAACATGTCTTCCCCCCTGGAAGTGGTGTTTGTGCACCCCACCGGTGCAGGTTGTGCAACTTGGTCGAGTTGGACGTCTAGTCTCATCATCGGAGGAATCGCAGAATCCCTTAAAGAATTTCTTCCCAAGCACGAACAAAGGACCGAATTTCACCGGATGCAGGGTTGGAAGCCCCTTTGAGGGCTCTTGCCGAAACCGGTTTCCCGGCCCCCCGGTCGTCGAGAGCCGGGAGCCTGCCCCGGGGGAAGGGTTGAACCAGGGGGAACGGGGGAGCCGGGCAAGTCCCATAGGGCGGACAAGGACCCGGGGTTCACCGGCTTGCCGGTTCCACGCCCTCGCTTCCAGAAAAGTTTTTGAAAAGAGTCGGCCATATGGTACATTCCCTGGGAATTCGGACTTGGGGGGGGGGAGCACCCGAGCCGGATGCGCCTGTATCATCGGATCGATCTCCAGGGAGATAGCATCGTTCGGTTTACAGTCACGTCTCCGGTTTATCCACGGACGGTGGGGGAGACGTTTCCCGGGGTCAGGAGCGTCTCAGGCAACTCCTTACAGAAGGTAGATTTGGAGATATGGGATTCAGAAAGCTTTTTACCGTCATGCTCTCCTTCACCCTTTCCCTGGGGATGGGGGCGGCAGTCTCCCGGGCTCAAAACGTTCTCGAGCAATACGATGAGACCCTTCGCCAACTTCGCGAGGATTATCGACAGATCTTGAAGCAGGATTCCGGACCGGCTCGCCGCCACTCCAAGGCGAGCCCTTCCTCCAGGTCCAAGCACAAGGGCAAGAGCAGCTCCAAGAGCAGGAAACTGAGCAAGAGCGGCAGCAAGGGCAAGAAGTTCGGCAAGAGCAGCGGGAAGAGCAAGAGCGTCGATAGGGGCAAGAGCAAGACGGTCGGCAAGGCCAAGGGCCCGACCGCCTCCAAGAGCTCCAAGGCCGTAACCGGTAAGACATCGAGGACCCAACCCTCCCAGGTAACCCGGACAGGTTCCGGGAGGAGCGCCGGGAAGTCTGCGGGCAAGTCCCAAAAAACCGAAACCTCCCCCAAGAAAACCTCTGCCCAAAAGCCTGAGACGAGAAAGAAGGCCAAACGCTGATGCGTTGGGCAGGCGAGGAACTTCTTTCCTTGGCCCGGTCTTTCGCCGGGGTGCCGTCCTTTCGTCTGGAAGGGACCATGAATCAATGACGGAGATCGAGCGAGCCCAAGTTCAGGTGCTCATGGAACGTGGGAAGCTTCGGTTCGTTCCGGTTCAGGGGGGGCACTCCTACACGTGGGACGGAATGGAGATCTTCGTTCCCGGAGACCTTTCCCGGGCCGAGGAGCACATTGCGGCTTTCCTGCGCCGGGAGAAAATTCGAGTGCACCATCGAGTCCTGCGGAGTCACCTGGGTTTTCTTCACCGTCGACTGCATAAGGATGAGTAGGACCCGGGGCCTTCTTCTCCGAGGCAATCTCAGGCCCCTTCCACTGCGGGACCGGGAACGGAACTCTCGACCCGAAGCGCTTCCCACATCGTTCCGACGCACGAAATGGGCCCCTTGGATGATCCCTTCCGGTTTTGGCCGAGACCCCCGCCAAGCCGGGAATCCCCGCAGAATGGAGGTTCGGGCCTCGCAACGGGTCCGGCGGGAGGATGCGGGCACGATTGCTTGCAGCCGGTGGGAGGGAACGGACCGGACATGACCAAAGCCCTGTTCTTGGGGATATTGGACAACCATGACCCCCTTTACGAGGTCCTTGCCACCCGGGTCTGTCCCCAGGTCAGGCGGCCCGTGTTCCATGTGTGGCGCATGTCCTCCTCTCTGGTGTACCGGTACCGGGAAGAAGAGAGCCGGGTTACCATCATCGGGAAGTTCTTTCGCCTGGAGGATGCGCTCGGGGACAGAGCTCTCAGGATCAAGGGCGAGTACGAGAATCTCCTGAGGGTTCGAAATCTGGGGTTCGACCGTTTTCCTCACTCGGTTGCACGCCCCATCACCCGGGAAGAGGGCATCGGTCTGGCCCTGGTGGAGGAATTTGCGGATGGGTGCGACCTGGACCACTACTTGAAAAAGGCCATCTACCGTGGAGAGCATCCTCCGCTGAAAGAGGCTCTTGGCCAATTGGCCCGCTTTCTTTCCCTGCTGCACGCGAAAACGGCGCAAGAGAGTCGAGTGGACCTCGGGTTTGTGGGTGCCTATTTCCAAAAAATCCTTCACCGGCTCCTGGCAAAGGGCGTTGTCCCAGAGTCGGAAGCGCCGTCCCTATGGACCCTGATGGATCGATGGCTGAACAGTGACTGCCTTCGGAGGACCGAGAACGTCGTGGTTCACGGGGATGCCACCCCTACCAATTTCATCTTCACCGAGGATGGCGGGATCGTGGCCATCGACCTCGAAAGAATGAAAGATACCGACCGGGCCTTCGACCTGGGGATGGTGTGCGGAGAATTGAAACACGCCTTCTTCTGGAGGACGGGGAACCCGTTCGGCGCGGAGCCCTTCATCCATCATTTCCTGCGGAGTTACTGCGACCGTTTACATCACGGGCAGGAGGGGTTTGTCGAAATCACCGCCCGGATTCCGTTTTACATGGCCTTGACGGAATTGAGGATCGCCAGGAACCTTTATTTGGATCGCGACTATCGCAGGAGACTGAGCAGAGAGGCGTTTCAGTGCTTGAAGTGGGGATGGAAACTGCATGAAAAAGGCGCTCCTGTTTGACATTTACGGCACCATGATCGACATTAGGACCGATGAGCACGATCCATCGGTGTATGAGGCTCTGTCCCGGCACCTGGCCTATCTCCGGGTGTTTGTGCAGCCCGAGGAGCTCAAAAACGCCTTCCTGCAGCAGGTCCGGGAGGCGTTGCAACGAAGCAAGGAAGCCCATCCGGAGGTGGATGTCTTCCGGGTTTTCGAGGACCTTCTCCGGCACTTCGGCAGGAAGAAACCGTCCGAGAAAACGGTTCTTCATGTGGCCGTGCTCTTTCGATCGTTGACCATTCGAACCTTCGGTCCTTTCCCCGGAATCCTGGAAGCTCTCCCAGTGCTCCGGAAGACCTATCGAATGGCCATCGTGTCCGACGCCCAATGGGTTTTTACGGAGCCGGAGATCCGGATGCTGGGTTTGGACAGGTTCTTCAAGGTCATCCTACTCTCGTCCCGATTCGGTTTCAAGAAGCCGGACCCACGGCTTTTTCACCTGGCATTGGACCGGCTGGGGGTCTCGCCGAAGGATTCCGTCTACATCGGAGACAATCCCCAAAAGGACTTGGTGGGCGCCAAGACGGCGGGGATGTCCTTCCTTCTTTTTCGGGGTGAAGGGAAAGAAGTGAACGGATTTCGCCCCGACGGGGTCTTGAGGAACTACTCCGAACTTCCCGACCTGCTTCGAAAGATGCAGTGATGCCGAGGGGGGCGCTCCCTTGAGGTCCCACGGCCTTCCCGCACCGTGCCGACCCCAGGCCGGAGTGCCGCAGATGTCCTTTCTCTCCGAGTTCCGGTCTGTGCCCCAATGAGACAACCTGAGGGCGGACCGGCAGGAAAATTCCGATGAAAACCGCGGGAGGGTTGACGAGCGAGGCGGATTGCGCCGGGTCGACCCGACTTGCCCAACACGGGAGGTGACCTATGCTGCAAAACACTGCGGGCCTTAGGATACCGGAAGACCCGGTCGCAGGGAGGACGGCGGCTCCGGGAAACGCCGTTCGACTTCAGGAGGAAGAACCCGAGAGGGAAACGGACGGACTGGAGGACTACTACGAGGAAGAGGATCCCGAGGATAAGCCCGATTCGGAGATCTGACCCCCTTTTCTCTGCCGAACCCGGCAGAAGAGAGGACCCCTATCAGCCCTGGTACACGCCGTCTACCAAGTCCGCCATCTCGAAGGCAATGCCCGCCGCCGAGAAAAGCCTCACGATCTCGTGCACCCGGGTGAACCCGTCAATCTCGACTTCCATCGCCCCCGGCTTGCGAATCACCCGGAACCCGTGTTCGTCCAGGAGCTGCAAGACCTCCCGGGGGTTGTCCACCAGGAGCCCCCAGACGGAGTAGTCGGTCATGTAAAAGTCCGGAAGCTCCCGCAAGGTAGCCTGGAAAAGACCGCACTCCCGGAAGTTCGTATCGCCGCAGCTCTGGTTCCTGGAAAGAATCGGGATGGTTCCCATTGGTCTTGTTTCCTTGGGAAAAGTTGCCGTGAAAGAGCCGGGCTTGTTTCGGCTCAGGGATTGGAAAGCCAGCCCAGGTCCCGGATGGCGTCCCGAACCCGCCCTGCAAGGAGGGCGTTTCCTCGAGGGCTGGTGTGGGCATCCATGGGAAAGAGATAGAGAGCCGCCGCATCCGGTTGCTCTTCGAAAGTCGGAGTCACATCCACAAACGGGGTTCCCTGGGAACGGCACAGTTGCCCCACGATCCGGTTGATCTCCTGCCAGGAAGGATTGTGGAGCTGAACGGCGTCCGGAACGAAGACGACCATGAACCTCACTCCATGTTCATCGGTGAAATCCTTCATGCGAGCCAGGGATTTCCTGAGAAACTCCACGTCAAAGTCTCCCACCAGCACCTTGATCCACTCCCTCGAGAAAACCTTCTTTCGTTTGTGCAGGCTCCGAATCCAGTCGGCATCGTAAAGGAATCGGAATTTTGCCCACAAGAACGTGTAGGCATTGCGGGTGAAGTTGATGAGGTAAGATCCGGAGAAATCATAGACGGACTCCCGGTCTTCCTCGCTGTTCACCAACGCATCGTAATAGGTCTTGACTTCATCGGCAGACTTCAATCCAGCCAGGTCGTTGCAGTAGAAGAAATACAGAACCGCATCGGGGTCATAACGGGTCCCTACGGACTGAAGATACGTCAACACCTGGTAGAGGTCATAGCCGGGAACTCCGGAGTTGATTACGTCCGCGGAATGTCCTGTTGAGTTCAATAGGTTCTCGATTTGCTTCGGATACGTATCCTTCAAATCGACCCCCACTCCATAGGTAAACGAATCCCCCACGCACAGGATCCGATATTGGCCTTCGGGCTTTTCCCATGAACGCTCTACGTCTCTCAACCCGTGGGAATTGATTTCGACATACGCCCCTTCGTGTCCTTTCCCCTTGCTGAAGGGGATGAGCTCCCATCCCAGGGAAGGAGACGGCCGTTTCCATTTGTTCAAGGTAGGCTGATTGGCTATGGGCAGATCCAGGACCCTCAATCCCATTTCCACCAGGGACAAGGAAAACAGGAGGGAAAACACGAATAGAACCGCATTCTTCTTTTCCATCTCGAGGAGAATTCGGAGCAGGGTCAGTACGGCCAGGATCATCAAGGGATTGCCCGGCCGGCGCAGCTGGACTCGAAGGAACCCGATCTGAAAATCATAGCCCGCACCCCGGGAGAGGAAAAGCAGAATGAGAAAGACCATGTAGAGGAGAATTCCCAGGTTGAGGACCCACTTGATGAGGGATTTGGCTCGTGTCATGTCGTCCGGTCTAATCGAGGGAGTATTGAAGGCGCCAACTCCCGTCTTCGGGGATCGGCGCCTGGTGTTTCTTATCAAAAAGGAGGTTTCCCATGGCCAGGTAGTCCATCTGGGTACGCATGAAACATCGGTAGGCATCCTCCGGCGTGCAAACGATGGGTTCCCCGCGGACGTTGAAGCTGGTGTTGACGAGCACACTGCAGCCGGTCTTCTCCTTGAAGGCACGAAGGAGCCGCCAGTAGGTCTCGTTGGTTTGCCGGGATACGGATTGGATGCGGGCGGAATAATCCACGTGGGTGACTGCGGGAATGTCCGATCGTGGATGGTAGAGCCTCTCGAGAATTTCCAGCTCGGCCTCTCCGTTCGGGACCGGTTTCCTTCGCCTCCGGGCCACGGGAGCCACCAGCAGCATGTACGGGGAAGGCCTGTCCAGTTCGAAATACTCCTGAAGGTCCTCTTCCATCACCGACGGGGCAAAGGGCCGGAATCCTTCTCGGAACTTGATCTTGAGGTTGAGGTTCTTCTGCATCTGCAGGTCCCGGGCATCTCCCAGGATACTTCGGTTTCCCAAGGCCCTGGGTCCGTATTCCATCCTTCCTTGAAACCAGCCGACCACGCATCCCCGGGCGAGAAGGTCGGCCACCGCTTCCACCATTTCTTCCAGCGTGGGGAATTCCACGTAAGGAGCGGAGTGTTTTCGCGCCGTTCGCCTGAAGTCCTTGAGGCCGTATTCGGGGCCCAGGTAGGCGCCCTTCATCGGTTCCCCGTCTCGGGACACGCTCCGTTCTGCGCCCTCCCGGATGTACCAGGCCGCATACGCGGCACCCAGGGCGCCCCCGGCGTCTCCCGCAGCGGGCTGAATCCAGAGATCCTCGAACCGGCCCGAGCGGAGGAGCTTGCCGTTGGCCACACAGTTGAGAGCCACCCCTCCCGCCATGGTGAGATAGGGGGACCCGGTGACCTGTCGGGCCGTCCGGGCCAGACGTCCCACGATTTCCTCCGTAACCATCTGGATGGCCAGGGCCAGGTCGGCATATTCCCGGACAAGCTCGCCTTCCATCCGGCGTCGAGGGATTTCGAACAGCTCCTCCCATCGGGCATCTCGGCACATGCTGAGCCCCGTGGCGTAGTCGAAATAGTCCATGTTCAGGAGGAAAGATCCGTCCTCACGAAGATCGACCAGTTCCTCGAAGATGAGTTGCCGCCACCGCCGGGTGCGCAGCGAATCGGGATTGCCGTAGGGGGCCAGCCCCATCAGCTTGTATTCGCCGCTGTTCACCTTGAACCCGCAGTAATGGGTGAATGCCGAGTACAGCAGTCCCAGGGAATGAGGAAAATCCAGCTGAAAGTGGATCGTGACGGTGTTGCCTTTGCCGTGGGCAATGGTGGTGGTCGCCCACTCCCCCACCCCGTCGATGGTGAGGATGGCCGCTTCTTGAAACGGGGAAGGGAAAAAGGCGCTGGCGGCATGCGAAAGGTGATGTTCGGGAAACAGGAGCCGGGGCCGTGATTTTCCGAAGCGGGAAAGCTCTTTGTTGAGCAGGTCGCGCAGGAAGAGCTTTTCCTTGATCCATACGGGAATGGCGGCAAGAAAACTCCTCAGGCCTTGGGGAGCGAAGCCGTGGTAGGTCTCCAGCAGCCGTTCGAACTTGAGATACGGTTTGTCGTAGAACGAAACCGCCGTGAGGTCCCCCAGCCCCATTCCCCCTTCTTTCAGGACATACTCCACCGCATTGGCCGGAAAGGACGCGTCATGCTTCTTTCGGGAAAAGCGCTCCTCCTGGGCGGCTGCGACGATTTCTCCGTCCACGAGAAGCGCTGCGGCGCTGTCGTGATAGTAGGCGGATATCCCTAAAATGGCTTTCCTCATCGCCGTCGTTTTTCAGAAGAGGGTGTAAATGAACGGGGCGATGGCGGATCCGCCGGTGAAGACGATTAGGGCTCCAAATAGAAGAAGAGTGACCAGGACGGGCAACAGCCAGTACTTCTTGCGAACCCTCAAGTACCCCCAGAAATCCTTCAAGAAATCCACGGTCCTCCTTTGCTTCCTCCCCGGCCTCAGTAGGGAGTCTCGAGGTCTTTTGCGGTGAAAGTATGGTTGCGAAGGTGGAATACGGAAGAAGATCCCCGTTTCCATTGTTTCCGCCGCATCGGGTCCTTTCCCAGGGCCCTGCGGATCAACCCCATGGGCGTAAGCAGAAGAAAAAACACGAGGGTCAACAGTAATTTCGACGAGACCCCGCCCAACACGTGGGACAGGCGAATCCAGATTACGGCCACGGGTTTGAAGAAGACGGGAAAGATCATGTCCAGGACCAGGAGCCCCACGGCAACCGAGAGGAGATCGGGACGATGAGTGAAATACTCCCCCAGCAGACACAGAAGGACCATTGCCATTCCGGTGTCTTTGCATTGTTCCCGGGTGACGCCGAGGGAAGAAAAGTCTTTCATGGCCGGGGCCTCGTTTCCGAGCCAATCGTCGCTGTCTGTGGACGCAGCCGCCTTGTTGGGCCGCATCCGCCCAGTGTGGTCACGGCTTTATGCGAAACAGCCTGTAGGGACCGGACGGATGATCGCCGAGATGAATCTGCGAGGTGGACACCACCAGGGAACCGTCCGGTGCGACGGCAATGCTGTCGGGCCAGGACAGGACCTTGTCGCGAATCAGGATGCGCTTTCCTTTTCCCGGTTCGTAAACCCGGATGCCGGACCCCTCGATGTCCGTGAGATAGAGTTTTTCGTCCCGACCGAACTCGATGCCGTCGGCGGCACAAATCACCCCGACCCGTTCCACTCCTTTGGCCGTTTGTTCCTCGGACACGTTCGGATCACGGAGCAAAGAGGCCGGAATGCGATAGAGGGTTCGGCCGGTCAAGGCCTGGTAGTAGACGTAGTCCCCCGCACGGTCCAATGCGATCCCGTCCGCATGAACCCGGGGAGGTTTGCCTCCCCGAAGCCAGGGCCTGTCCCCGATGGTCAACGAAAGGTTCTCGGACTGGGTGGACCGGTGGTTTGCCAGGCGTCTCCAGGCCTTGCCGCTCGCCAGTTCGACCACGACCAGGGCCCCGGTTCCCGAGTCCGTCAAGTAAGCGTACCCATGCCGGTTGTCGATCCGAACATCGTTCAGGTAACTGGCGGGCAGAGCGACGGACTCGTCAAAGAGGATCCTCCGGACCACCTCGTGAGTGGAAAGGTCGACCCTGAGCAGCTTGGCGCCTCCGTAGACGACTCCCTGGAACTGGGGATTGGCCGGGTCCAGGACCCACAGGAAATCCTCCGAATCCACCACCACGCTTTGGGCACAAACCAGATGGTTGGCCGGGGACAAACCGGGATTCCATCGATTCCACTCCGGGTCCGGAAAGGGCACCACTTCTCCCGAGAGAAGAAGCTCTCCCACGGAGATGGGAGTATCTTCGGACCAGCGGGGATAGGCGACGAAAACCCTCCCGGATTGTGAAACCGCAACCCCCGTCCATCGCCGATCCGATCGGGCGAATTCCTGGAGTTGAACTTCGTGCTTCTTTTCCGGAAGCCTGGGAAACCCGCATCCCGAAATGCCCGATAGAGAAAGGACGAGGATGATTGCCCATGAAAGCGCACACCGTCCCGGCATCCGCCACCTCCCCCTCCAACCCCAAACCAAGTGGACGACCCCCGCGTCCATTCCGAGGGATATCCGGAAGATCTTCAATCGGCTCGAACAAACAGACGACCCGTCCCTGTCCGGTCGAGGAGCAGGTTCTCCGCAAGACCGATCCTCCAATTCTTTGAGAATCAAGGAACGTCCATGGCTCCTCCATTCGGGCGTGAGCCGCCTCGAGCCGCACTCCTCATATCACGGCCCCATGGAGAACGCAAGAATGCCGGGCCCCCCCGGGGTTTTCGGCGACACTTCCCCCTTGGGGCGTCAGCGTTTCCTGCGAACGGTAACGGTCTCCCCCGCAATTCCCCAATGATCCGTTTCAATTTCTTCCAGGATCACAAAGGTGGTTTGCGGGTCTTTCCCCAAAATCTCCTGGAGCAACCTGGTCACCTCCCGAATCAACAGGGCCTTCTGCTCCCGGGTCGCTCCCTCCTTGGTTATCTTGATGTTCACATACGGCATGAAAGCGGTGCTCCCCTTCGTTCGGTCAATCACCTGTCCAACCCTACCAAGCGAGGGTCCTTGCTTACTCCGGCAATTCTTCCGCCCCTGGTGATGCAGGGGGACGATGGGCGCCCCGGCATGCAAAAGAAGCCGGTTTTTCAGGTTTCCTAAACGGCGCGTGGGTTCCGGGGAGCCCACGCGCGAGGCGGTCTTTATGATTCCGGCCTCCCGTCCTTGTTGAACAGGTCGAATTCGAGAACTTCGCCGGCCTCCCCGTCCGCATCAGGGAGGAAGTAGACGATGAGCTTCGGCGTGTAGCGAACCCGGCGTGCGGGCTCGGGAATCTTGTCCTTGTCCGGGTTTGTTACCACCGAGGGAACATAGGCGATAAACATGTTGAGCTTCTTGATGCTCGTGGTTTGGTCGCATGGCTGGTCTTGCACCAGGCGGTTGTAGATGTTGTTGATGACTTCCTTTTGAGAAAGTACTCCCGCTTTGAGCAGAGACTGATCCACCCTCATGACCGGCCAGCGCACCTGAAACTGGGAGATCTGCCCTTTGTTGGAAACGGCCACGAAGGCTCCCGAGTTCATGACCGGAATGCCGTTGATGGCCCGTTGGAAGAAAAAGTGGCTCTCAATGTCGTAGCGCTTGACCAGGTCCTGAGTGCCCGGCCTGGCGATCCCTCCCTGGAGCACCTGGGACAAGGTGTTTTTCCCCAGGATCTCCGACCTGGGCACCCCGATGTTCCCCGACAACAGCTTTCGAGCCATTTCCAGGCCCTTGGACGGATCGATGGCCTTGCCCGGCTTCGCGGAGTCGAATCGCCGATCCTGGTTCACGTACCGTAGCTCCCCTCTTTCGAGGTTATACTTCATCTTGGAAGACGACGATTTCATGAGCCCCACCCGGTACTTCTCGAGGCCTTTCTGAGAGAATTCCCGCTCTCCCAGGGACTTCATGATCTTCGTCGGGTCTACGTTGTCCGTCCACACGTTGGCCGTCACCGTGATGAGACTGGTCAGGGCCGCATCGTCTCCAACCATGGAAGGAAGGTTGTCCTCGATGAGAGCGAAGTAGGCCTCACAGCCGCCGGTCTGGGCGAGTGCCGCCCCCGGCATGACCAGGACCACTGCAAAAGCAACCATAAAGAGTATCTTCACACGCAGACACATTGCTTCCTCCTTTGTTCGGCAGCTTAATTGGACCAGTCTTGCCCGAAGGGCGTTTCGCAGTCGGGAGCACAGTTGGGGTAGTAGTAGTAGCAATAGTAATTGACGGCCGACGGATCCGAGTAAACGTTGTTGTATCGCTCACCGGTCAACCGGTTAATGCAGTCGTCGGCACTGCTCCCTACGGCATAGGCGATGGGACACTGAGTCCACTGGCCGTTCACGTTGGTCCGGTACATGTTGAGCATCCACGACAGGCCGATGGGGATGTCGAAGGCGTCATCGGCGAAATCTTCGTAGTCGGCGATGAAGCTCGACCCGATCCACATGCACCCGTGAAATCCGTCCAGCTGATGAAGGATCCTCGAAGACCCTGCCCTGCTGAAAACCCGGTAGGCGTTGGGGATCATGTTGTCGTCCAGGCTGTGGCAGGAGGAAAGGTGAAGGAACTCGAGGTCCCAATCCCCCACTCTCAATTCCGTGTTTGCATTGATGTAACAATCCCCGTTCCCGTCGGTGTTTCTCATCTTCCCTCGCCAATAACCGCCGTCATCCCCTCCGTGGGTGCAGATCATGGCCGCATCCGCAATATCCACGTAAGAGGTATCCTGGCCCCAGGCCGGAAAGAGGGTTCGGTCCGTAAAAGGAGCGGCGCTCATTGCGCCGTCCACCCATTGCCGGGCTGCGTTGTAGTAGTCATCGCAATGTCCCCAAAGGCACCACCCGAAAAAGGAAAATCCCGAATTCGTGACCTCGTTGTACCAGGCTTTTCCCATGTCGTCCCACAAGTCCCGGGCCCCTGCCGAGCACGTGGTGGTCCACTGGGTGATGGCATAGAGGTGGGCGTCGTAGGTGCCCCCCCCGGCAAGAGCGACTCCGGGGTTGGCAAACCCCAGGGTCGTGAGCGCGACGATAAAACATAGAATTCCCCTTCTCATAAATCCCCCTTCTGTTGTTTCATGAGTGGTCGTTCCATCGTTGGTCTCCAGGCTACGCGGCGCCTGCCCCCCTGCTTCACGGATGGCTGAGGATGGCAGGCAGCGGTCGACTCCTTCCCAGGGATTCCAGGGAATTCTCACCCCCTCTCTCACGGAACCGATAGCCTCATAACAGGGTTTGAGACAGTGCAGCGGGCTGTGCAGTGAGCACAAGAGAGGAATCGTGCGACCCTCCGGGAGAGCCCGAGGTTCAGGATGACAAAAGCCGCTGGAGGCCGTGCTCACTGTCCGGATTTGCCTCTCAGCAGAGCAAATCCAATGCCAAGTCCGGGGAAAAGGTTCAATGCGGGTTTCCGGGACCGTCCCGACGGATTTCCAGGACTTCCCGTCATGGACAACCGATTTCGAAGAGAAATGAGAGGGCAAAGAGGGGCTCCCGTGCAGCCGGCGGCCCTATTCCTTCCCTTCGTTCGGGGAATTTCCGGAAGTAACGGGAGCCCATCGGTCCGCCAATCCGGGACCGTTCGGTTTTGGATACAAGGGTTTGGCTCTTACTGCAGGCAAGGGCCCTCGAGGAAGAAATTCCCCGAGGGACCCGACCGCCTGAGACCCGACTGCTGGGACCGAAGGCAAATGAGATCGAGACCGAGCGTTCAGCCGTTAGTTTTGGAATTTTTGTGGTTGAAGTGTTCCAACTTCCACCCAACGGGAGATGTCCGCAAATCCTAATATACATGCCGGAGAACTCACAGCCAAACACCAACAGCGAATCGCTCAAATTTAAATGCGATCCTCAACGGCCCCGGGGGCCTCGCAAAACTCAGTGGTTCGCCCCAGGCGAACGGCGCATGGAGGGGCATTCTCCGGCAGGCCTTCACGATATTTCGGCAAAACAACGGGGCTGTGAGGGACTCCTCCCCGCAGCGTCCCGGAAAGTCGGGTACGGTGGGTGTCTCCCCGGCAGAGCCGGGAAATTTCCTCTGGTTTTGACCGGTGGAGTAATGTCCGGTACGGTCTCCCCTCAGTCTCGATGGGAGACCGAGATCATCGGTTCCAGACATTACGGGGTGATGCGGTAGTAGGGAGGATACGGGGACTCGAGATTGCCGTCCGGGAGCCGTTCGATTTGCGGAGAACTCAAATCGTAAGTGTCGAATCGATCCATCCCGGTACCTGCCCGAGCGCCCATTGCCGCTCCCGAAATCACCACAAACGCCAATGAGGCCAGACAATAAACTATCTTTCCGCCGATCTTCATCGGATCTTCTCCCATTCAGTACAGGGTCCATCATCAGCGTCATGAAGGCGACCCCGAGACCGAAGTCCCGAGCCCGCCGGAATGACGACCCGCTTTCCATGGGCAACGAACCCGGAATCCACCCGGCCGTACCGACCGGGAGCCGGGTTGGTCCGGGGGTCTCTCCTCTACGGGGGGCCTTCCTTACCGCACGGTCCCCCTCGGTCCCAGGGTTCGATCCCAGTCTGCGGTTATCGTCTATTCTCGAGCTCGTCGACGATGGCTCCGCCCACAACTCCGGCCGCTCCGCCCACTGCGGCTCCCACTGCCGGAGATCCCCCGGTCACGGCGCCGATGGCCGCACCCGTCCCGGCCCCAATGGCCCCGCCGCTCAGCATCCTCTGTTCCCGGGCGCTCATGTTGGCACACCCGGCAAGACTCGACATCAATATCGCCAACAACAGGGTCTTCAGAATGACTCTCATGATTCACCTCCATGGCATAGCGGTTAGGTTTCATGCTTAAAGGTTAGGTCGCCGAAAACCCACGTCAAGGCACGACGAACGAGAAGCCTTTGGGGCCGGAATACCAGGGACGCATGGATTTTGACATCGACAAAGCCTCATGGTAGTTAAGGGCCGACCCTTGCGCGGGGGGAATCCCGCAGGTCTATGGGTTCGGAAAGGCATTCAGACACCATGTAGGGCTCAACCTTGGAGGAAGAACCATGTCGGACGCGATGCCCGCGGAACAGGACCTGGAAAGAGAAAAGAAGCGCTTTGAAATCGTCTGTGCTTTGACGCTGGCGGTTTTTGCCGCCTTGCTGGCCATCACGGACCTCGGGGCGAGCAAGTACGGGGACGATGAAATCATGGGCACAAACGAGAAGGCGAACATTTATGCCTGGTTTCAGTCCAAGAGCGTCAAGCAGAGCCTGGTGGAAGGGCAGAGAGATCTGGTCAAGACCCTCATGGAGGCCGGGTCCATCGACCCTGCACACCAGTCGACCCTCGAACAGCTTCTCGGAAGGCTCGAGCAGGATATTGCAAGGTACAAGAAGGAAAAGCGGGAGCTTCTACTGGGCTCGGCCAAGGTCGGCAAGGAGAATTGGGTCCAGGACATTGACGGCGAACTGGGTAAGATCGTCGGGGCCAAGGAGTGGGAAGCCAAGCTTTCGGTATTGGGGCAGGCGGGAGACAAGTTTGACCTGGCCCTGCTGTTTTTGCAGGTCAGCCTGGTGATTGGGGCGGTATCCCTGGTTCTCCAGGAGAACCGGCTCCGGTGGTTGTTCTACGGCACCATGAGCACCCTGGGAATCCTTGGCCTGGTGTTCTCCGTTTGGGCGTTCTTCCTGGCTTCTTCGGCCTGAGTCCGCCGAGGGTATCGGGAAGCTGGGTGCCGTGAAAGGAGGGAACGTCCCGGGAGAGGGCGTTCACACATTCCGGAATTTTCATGAGACCGGAGAAGGGGGTCTGCGGGAAAAGCGATCTCCGAGGGGTTTGCGGAACCGGTCTTATGCCTCGGCGGTGGGATTGAGGAATTCAGTCGAGTGGGGCCCCGAAAGGACCACCCAGCCACCTCGGATCCGACCTTCGAATCCTAATCCTGATCCGGAAAAAGGTGAGCGTTCTCTTCGTAGATCCTTTCGACTGCATCCCAAACATCCTCCCAGGCATCTCGAGGTTTCGCGGGCTCGATCTCGCTGAAGCGCAGGAGAACCCCGGTCCAGTCGACCTTTTCCCGCTCGCAGGTCTCGATGACGCCGATGGGCAATGCCTCGAGAGAGAGGCTGTCCCACTGGACAAAAACCCGGGGTTCCCCGTCTTCGCCGGGGAAGACATCCGAAACCCTCCCCCGCCACCCGGAAAAGTCGATCCCGAAGTCTTGGGCCACCGTTCCGGTCTTTACGACAACGGATTGATCGTACCGGAACGGTGAAACCACGATGAGGGAATCCTCGACCTCGAAGAGCCCCTGTCTTCCCTTCACCGGGAAGGGAACCACGGGACGAACCTCTTCCAGTACCCAGGAATACGAGTCCGGGTCGATTTCATCCATCAGCGCCCGCTCCTCATCCCCTCTGCTCATGGGACGCACGTCCGCGACTCGGACCACGCACAAGGCTGTGCCGTAGCGGAAGATGCAGCCGTACTCGTCCTCGAGCTCCTCCATCTCCCCCCGGGAATACGCGGGTCTGCCCGAAGAGCAGATGAGAAGGTCTCCCCTGTGAAGGGTGTCCCAGGTCCGGACTTCGATGGATTTCTGTCCGCTCAGGATCTCGAAGGCGAACGGCTGCTGCACGCTCAATGCTTTCATGGGTACCCTTCCCAAAGCGGGGAACCGTTCTTGATTGCGACACCGGGGAACTGGGCGGTCACCCATGCCCCCGAAGCAGATTGTCCGCCCGGCGTTGCCCGAATCCAATGGGAGCAGGCGCCGGAATCCATGGGACCGGGAAGGGTCCGGCTACTCGGCGATGATCAAACCGCGTCTTCTCGTTCCCGCCCGGGAGGCCTCTCGAATGCAGTCATCCACCGTCTTTGTGGACCATTCCCGATAAAACCGGGTGGTGTCGGCCGCCCGGAATGCGCTTCCCCGGCTTAGGGCCAGGGATGCAATCCTCTGGATTTCCACGTCGATTTCCACGTTGTGCGGGTTTCTTTCGTATTGCTTGATGGCGTCCACCATGGATTTGACGTTCTTGGGGACCTTGATGCTCCTGCCGGGACCGACCTCCACCGTTTCCCCTCCTCCGAACACGGAAAACTCCCACGTATGCTGCTCGATGGCGTTCTTGAGCGTCGCAACGTAGCGGTCGAGCCTTTCCTTTCGGGGAGTCATGATTTCCGGAGGCAGCGCTCTGCCGTCCGTTTGCCTGAGATGATCGCCCACCCTCTCCCCGGGTTTGAAGCTGTAGACGGCCGTGCGGGTATCGGATTTTCCCATGCACTGGAATCGAATTCTCTTGTCCGGGTACACCGTGGCCACGTGATATCCGTGTTGAATGATGCAGTATTCATTGTGTTCCAGGCGGCCGATGAGGTGCTCGAGCTCGGGCTTGTCCACCTGTCCGTCGTAGATGGCATCGGACTTTTCCACCTTCTTTTCGTCCTCGAGGTTGCCGCCTCCACCGCCGGAGATGACCTGAAGGACCTCTCGATTTCCGATCCTGACGATCTCACTCGAGGTCAGGTGGTCGTGGGCGCAAAGAATGAAGTCAAAGACCAGCAGGTTACGGGTATTGAGGGATACCAGGGAGTTATACATGTAATCCGACATGCTGTTGGTGCGAAGCCCCCGCCGGGCGCGGCTGTCCTCGAGCGGGGCCCCGAAAGTGGCCGCATAGCGATTCTTGTCGTCCAGGGACGCCGCTCGCTTTCCCCGGGCGATGACCGGGTGGTGCATGATCAGGGCTCTAAGGACATTCCCCTTGCCTCTCTTGAGGGAATACCCGCAGACGTCCTCCAGCCATTGCTGTTGAAAGGCATCAAAGGGATAGGTATTCGAATCCAGGATGATGAAATGAAGGTTTCTGGAGAAGAGGGCATAATAGCGGTAGGGCATGGTCCATTTGCTGGTGTGGCGCGCCTGGAGCAGGTAATAGGTCCGCTGCACCTGGGTGAGGGCCCAGGTCATCCGTTCGGAGGGGCTCTTGGCCCCCGAGCTCAGAAGCGGGTTGTCCCCGTGACTGTGAAGGTTGTAGTCGTGGTTTCCCAGGACCATGAAAACCGGTCTTTCTCCCGTAGGGTAGATGTCGTCAAAGCAGGTGGTGAACCTCGCTCCGCGAACGTCCCCGATTCCATCGTCGTAAAAGTTGTCTCCCAGGAGAAACACGCAGTCGAGGTCCATGGCTCGCAGCTGGGACCCGATCTCCTTCTGAACGGTTTCCCGGCTGGTGCCTCCTCTCTTGAAGATCTTGCCCGTCACTCCCTGGCACCCGGCAAACCCGAATCTCGAGATGGTCGCCAGCCGTCCTCCGAACGAAATCGCCGTGCTTTCCTCGAGGTCGATACAGAAAGGAATGGACCTGGTTCCGAACGTTTCCTTGACCACGGCTCCCCGTGCCGGATGGAACATCAGGCTGCAACTCCGGCTGTAGGCCTCTCGTTGATCGTAATCAAACGCCGACGGCGACATGGGATCGTCCTCTTCCTCGGGAGCATTGGGATCGATCGATATGGAAAGGCTTCCGCGGAATTCCGTCCCCGGTTTGACCCGGCCTTCTTCGAACCGTCCCGGTTTCTCCGCCGAGCCGCTACATCATGGCGTACCCCCACAACATGGCAGCGCAACCGAGGATGAGCAACACCCATAATCGAACCGTTTTGAATTTCTCCGAGTCCTTCATTCCCCGTCTCCAGTCTTCTTCCGTTCGGGTCCTATTCTGTATCCGGAGGAAGGAAGGTCAACAAAAATCTAGAGCCGCCAGCGGAAAAGATCAGCCGGAGCAATCCCGTTCAAGAATCCAGCACTTCACGAACCTTTGCGGCCATGGCCTGCATGGAGAACGGCTTCTGCAAAAAATGGATTCCCTCGTCCAGAACACCGTGGTGGGCGATGACGTTGGCGGTATAGCCGGACATGAAAATACATTTCAAACCGGGGCTCAACGCGGCGACCCTTTCATTGAGCTCCTTCCCGTTCATTCCCGGCATGACCACGTCGGTGATCAGCAGGTCGATTCGTCCGGGGTGCTTTTGGGCCAGTTCCAAAGCCTTGGCCGGATCGCCGGCCGCAAACACTCGGTACCCGTGTTTTTCGAGGATGGCCTTGGCCAGCTCCAGCATGGATTCTTCGTCCTCCACCACGAGAACCGTCTCGGAACCTCTCAAGTCGCGGCTCGCGCTCGATGGACCCTGCTTCAGGGACGGGAGGGATTCAACCCTGGGCAGATAGATTTTGAACGTGGTCCCTTGCCCGGGTTCGCTGTATACGTTAATGAACCCGCTGTTTTGTTTGACGATGCCGTAGACGGTGGCAAGACCCAGGCCCGTCCCCCTGCCGACCTCCTTGGTGGTGAAAAAGGGTTCGAAAAGCTGCCCCATGACCTTCTTGTCCATGCCGCAGCCGTTGTCGCTCACGGCAAGCATTACATACTCTCCGGGGACATAGCCCCCATGCTCCCGGCAATACTCCTCGCCGAACACCACATTCCCCGTCTCGATGGTGACCTTTCCCACGCCGGTGATAGCGTCCCGTGAATTGACGCACAGGTTCGCCAGGACCTGGTCGATCTGGGAGGGGTCCACCCTGACGGGCCACAGGCGCGAGCCGGGCTTCCAGAGCAGGTCAATGTCTTCTCCGATGAGCCGTCGAAGCATCTTCAACATGCCCTCCACGGTCTCGTTGAGATCGAGCACCCGGGGGTTGGCGGCCTGCTTCCGGGCGAAGGCCAACAGCTGGCGGGTCAGGTCCGCCGAACGATGGGCCGCGCTCAGGATCTCCCGGAGCTCGCGATAGATGGGTTGGGAAGGGCTGACCCCATCCAGGGCCATCTCCGCATGACCGATAATGATCCCCAGCATGTTGTTGAAATCGTGCGCCACACCGCCTGCCAGCCGTCCCACGGACTCCATCTTCTGGGCCTGGAGCAATTGGGCCTGCAGCCGGATCTCCGCCGTGATGTCCCGCTTGACGGCCACGTAGTTGACGATCCGTCCCGAAGCATCGCAAACGGGCGATATGGTCGCGTCCTCGGTGAAGAGGGACCCGTCCTTGCGCCTGTTTACCACGCGTCCTCGCCAGACGTAGCCGCGGGAGACGGTGTCCCACAACTCGCGATAGAAGGCTGCGTCGTGCTCTCCGCTCTTTAACATGCGCGGATTCCGACCCACGGCCTCCCGGCGGCTATAGCCGGTTACGGTCTCGAAGGCCGGATTCACATACTGAATGGTCCCATCGAGGTCCGTGATGACCACCATCTCGCCCGCCTGCTGGATGGCCGCCATGAGGCGCTCGCGGTCTTCCGCGGCGCGTTTGCGCTCGGCGATTTCGAGCCGTAGGGCTTCGTTGGAGCGGGCCAGAGCCGCCGTTCGCTCCTCGACCCGCCGTTCCATATCGGCGTAGGCCCTTCGCAACTCTGCTTGAGTCCTTTCGAGGGCATCTCTCTCCAGCCTCAGTTCGCGGTTCACGATCCTCAGCTGTTCCGGGCTCGGGATGGCCAGGATTTTCGGCAACAAGGGCCAGATGACGATGGCCGTCGCCAGGGAGACGACGGCGCAGAGGCTGTCCACCAGGGCCTGCCACCAATCCACCTCCCACCACAGGCCCAGGATATGCACGAAATGGGTGGTGCCGCAGGCCAGGATGAAGGTGCCGAACAGGACGATCACCCAGGAGAAGGGCAGGTCTTTCCTCCGGTGGATGAAGACCAGCAGGAATACGGGGATGGACCAGTAGGAGACGGCGATGAGGCCGTTGGCAATGGCCATCACCATCATCAGGACGGGCGACATGGTGCTGGGAAGGACTCCGCGGATTTCCGCCCCTTGGGCCATGGTCAGCATGGGGAGGACGATGAGGATCCCCAGGGTCGCGGTGGGGGCCAGGATCCTGGGGGTCAGATCGAGGCATTGGCGCCACAGGTCCTTGGGCGCCTCAAAGGTCCGGACTTTGTATCCCCGCAGGCGCAGGCTGTTGGTCACGACGAGGATCGAACTGAAGGCCATGGCGCCTGCGGCAATCATGGGGCTGAGCAGCCCGTAGGCCGCAATGGGGACCAGGGCGATGTTGTAGAAAAAGGCCCAGATGAGGTTTTCGTAGAGGGTCTGCAGAGTTCCCCGGGACAGGGAGATTGCGCGTCCCACCCCGGTAAGGTCGCCGCTGATCAGGGTGATGCCCGCGGCGGCCACGGCCACGTCGGTCCCGGTGCCGACGGCAATGCCGACGTCGGCCTGGGCCAGAGCCGGGGCGTCATTGATGCCGTCGCCCACCATGGCCACCACCGGTCGGGGCAGACCCGGAGCAGGAGCCGCCGCCTGCAGTTGCCGGATTTCTTCGGCCTTGCCGCCGGGAAGCACTTCGGCAAGAACCCGCTCGATGCCGACCTGGGAGGCGACAGCCTGGGCGGCACGCCGGTTGTCGCCGGTGATCATGACCACGTCGATTCCCATTTGCTGCAGTTCGGCAACGGCGGTTCGAGATTCCGGTTTCACGGCGTCGGCCACCGCCAGCAGGCCCATAGGCCGGGGAGAAGAATCCTCGAGGACGGCCACGGCCATGACGGTTTTGCCGGCAGACTCGAGGCGGGTGACCTCCCCGGCCAATTCCTCGAGATCGATGCCTTCCCTTGGCATCATTCGGGGACTCCCTACGAGCACCGTCCGCCCGTCCACCACGGCGCGAACCCCTTGACCGGCCACCGCCAAGAAATCCTCCGGTTGCGCCGGATCGAGCCCCCGGTCCGTTGCGGCCCGGACGACGGCCCGTCCCAGGGGATGCTCGGACCCTCGCTCCGCCCCGGCCGCCAGGCGCAGAAGGACATCGGGATCCTCCCCAGCCGCCGGGACGATGTCCGTCACTTCCGGCATGCCCCGGGTGAGGGTGCCGGTCTTGTCCAACACCACCACGTTCACCTTGCCGGCCCGTTCCAGGGCTTCGCCGGTCTTGAAGAGGATCCCGTGCTCGGCGCCTTTCCATGTCCCCACGAGGATTGCCGTGGGGGTCGCCAGGCCGACGGCACAGGGGCAGGCGATGACGAGAACCGCCACGGCGTTGATCATGGCCCCCGACCACTCGATGTTGGCCACATAGATCCAACCCAGGAAAGTACCCATGGCCATGGCGACCACTATGGGCACAAAGTAGGCGCCGATCTGGTCGGTGAGCTTTTGAATGGGCGCCCTGGCGGCCTGGGCATCCTGGACCAGGCGCACGATTCGGGCCAGGGTCGTGTTCTTTCCCACCTGGGTCGCCTGGAAGGTGAAGGTGCCTTCCTGGTTGAGAGTCGCGCCGATCACCTCGTCTCCCGGGGCTTTCCCCACGGGCATCGACTCCCCGGTGATCATGGATTCGTCCACGGAAGATCGTCCGCTCTCGACAATCCCGTCCACGGGGACCTTTTCCCCCGGGCGAACCACGACCAGGTCCCCGACGTCCACGTCCTCGACGTCGATCTCGATCTCGGCTTCCCCACGGCGGATTCGGGCCGTTCTGGCACCCAGGTCCGCCAGGAGTTTCAACGCCTGGGAAGCCGTGCTCCGTGCCCGGGCTTCGAGATACCGGTCCAGTCTCACCAGGGCAATGACGGACGCATCGGTTTCGAAATACACATTGGGACCGGGAACCAAGCCCAGGACCACTCCGAGGCTCGAGAAATAGGCCACGGACGAACCCAGGGCGATGAGAACGTCCATGTTGGCGGTGCCCGCCTCCAGGCTGCGATAGGCCCCCACGTAAAACTGCAGGCCGGGCACAAACTGCACCACCGTCGCCGCCAGGAGCATCACCGCCAAATCGTGGTCAAACCCCACGAGACCGAAATCCTGAGCCATGCTATAGACTACCAGCGGCAGCGTGAAAGCAATCCCGAGGATCATCATGCGTTTCCCGCGCTTCTCCTCGGTCGCGTGAGAACCGCCCTCATCGTCCTCCAATTCCCGGAAATCCCTGGTGCGAACCCGGTCGAACCCGCCCTTTCGCATGGCCCTGGCGAGTTCCCCCGCATCGGTCACGCCGGGGATGAATTCCACCCCCGCCCGGTGGATCGCGTGGTTTACCCGAACGGCGAGAACTCCGTCCTGGACGGCCAAAAGGCCCTCGAGTTTCCCGACATCGTCCTGTTCCCGCAATCCATCGAGAGACAGTACCGCCCTGCCGGTGGGGACCCGGTAGCCCATGCGCCGGATTCGGGTAAGGATGCCGTCGAGGTCGATCCCGGCCGGATCAAAGGTTACGGCAACCCTCTCGCCGGCAAAATCCACCCGAGCCTCCACGACGCCGGGTAACCGCAGGAGTTGCCGCTCGATCCCCCCTGCGCAGGTCGAGCAGGCCATGCCTTTCACCGGCAAGACGATCCTTCGAGTGCTTTTTGTCGCCTCCCCGGGGAGCAGCAGCCCGGACGTCGGGGTGGAAGCCTCCGGTTTTCCAACCAAAGGATGTTCCGGGTGGTAGCCGATGGCGTTGGCCGCCGCAATGATTTCCCGGGCGTCGAGCCGCCTCTCGTCGAATTCGACCTCCATGGACAGCCGCCGATAGCTGGCCCGAATGCGCTTCACCCCCGGCAATGTGTCCTCGAGGCTTTCGAGGTGCATGGTGCAATCCGGACACACCATGTCCGGAACGCGGAATCGCAGTTTCACAGCCTATTCCTCGTTTCAGGTCTCACAAATGCGCGCTGTCGATTTCCCCGGACCTATGGCCGGGTTCCCTCCGGGGATGGGTCCGTCCCCTCCTCTTTGCCGTCGAAGACCAAAAGACCGGTGAACCTACCCGTTGAGCAGCAATAGGGCAACCGGGTGCCCAACTTCTGCGGCGGGATGGTCAGGGGCGAACGCCCGGAGGACGGAAGAATCGCATGGTATTTCAGCCCGGGCAGGACAACCGACCGGGTGCAGGAGGTGCCGTCCCGGGTGACCCAGATGAGGGTGACCGGCCGGTTGGCGGGGAGGTGCAGGACCTTGGGTTCATAGCCCCCGTTGGAAACCGAGATCACGTATTCACCTTTCCCGTTTGTGCCGGTTTCCGAGGGCCCCGGCGGATTCGAGAAACCGGATTGCTCCGCCGGGCCGTGATCCGAGTAGGAAAGCCCAAAAGGAATCCCTGCCAGGTTCAGGCCGTAATAGACGGAGACGCCGCCGAACCCAAGAAGGATGAGGGCGACAAAGCGGTTGAAGTGCGCCTGGACGGCGGCGCTCAATCGAGTGGCGAAATAGGCGACGGAAAAGAAAATGGGGATCGTGCCCAGGGTGAATGCGAACAGCAAAGCCGCTCCCAGGAACGGGTCCCCGGTTCCCACGGCCGCTGCCATCATCGCCTGGGAAACGCCGCACGGGAGGAGGACGGTCAGGGTCCCCAGAAAGACCGGAGCGACCGGGGAAACGGTCCTTCCCGATGCACGCCGGATAAAGCGCCTGAGGCTCGAGGGCGGCTCGAGGACGAACCACCGGAAAACGGGGTGGACGCCCAGCATCCGCAGGCCGTTTCCCACAAGGAAGGTTCCGATGAGGATCGTCAAAGCGGCCCGGGACAGGGGGGTGATCCGGACCAGGGAGCCGAAGGCCCCCAGGAGAAAGCCCGTGCCGGTATAGGCCGCCAGTTTGGCCAAAAGAAACAGGGCGATGGTCACCGCAAAACGGGGCTCGGCCGCAGCCCCGGTTTCCGCCGGGCCCACGACGCCCTCGACTTCGGCACACCCCTCGAAGCGGCGCGCCAGGGACCCGGCCAGCAGTCCGCTCTGAACCGCCAGGCACCCAATCCCTCCCGCAGTCAAGCCGGTGAGGAAGGCAACGAAGAGCTGAGGAATCACAAAAACTTCCCTCCGGACCCATGAAGGAAGGTGGGCGGCCAAAAGAAACAGGTTCCCCGGGCTTCGGCGAAGGACCGCCGGAAATCCCGGGGGGACGAAAGCTCTCCCGGATCGGTCCCCGCTACCGGGGGGGCAACGGACGGGTCTCGTCCTGCCTCACCTCGCGTTCGATCTCTTCGATGAGGGTGTCCAGATCGTAGTCCTCCTCCTCCTCCTCCAGGACGATGGCCCCCCGCTCATCCCGCTTTACGGTGCGAATGCCGGGATGTTCCTTTTCGAGGGCGTTCAGTTCCGACTGTTGCTTTCGAAAAGCGTGAAGCAACCTTCGGCTTCCCGATGCCAGATCTTTCTGCTGGACGGCCTGGCGCAGAGTGTGGATCAGTTCCGCTTCGTTACAAGGTTTCCGTAGAAAGCGGTACACATGGCCTTCGTTGATGGCTCTCAGGGCCGACTCGAGGTCGGCGTGCCCGGTGAGGATGATCCTCATGGTTTCCGGGTACTTCCTACAGACGACGGCCAAGAACTCCGACCCCGTCATTCCCGGCATCCTCTCGTCGGAGACCACCACATCCACGGGGTGCTTCTCGAGGATCCGCAGGGCTTCGGCCGCCGAGCGGGCATTCAGGACGAGGTACGGCTCCTTGCGAAGGGCTCGCTTCAGGGCTTCCGTCACGAGCGGTTCGTCATCCACAAGAAGAATGGTGCGGGACATGTTCAGATACCTCCCGGGTTCCGGACCAACACCTTCAGGGGTGCCTTGAGGCCCGGTTTTCTTGCAAAGTTGCGCAGACGTTCCATCATGGTCCGATTCACCGGGTATCCTCGGGCGACCAGCAGGCGACCGTCGGAAAGACACACGTCTTCGGCCAGGATCATTCCTTCGCTCAACTGTTCCGGGCTTTCCAGGGTTTGTTCCACCAACCGCGTTTCGACGCCGATCCAGGCCTCGATGGCGCCCAGGACCGCCGGATCGTACATGCCGCGGCGGGCCTTCATCTCCATGAGTGCCCTCTCCGGGGGTTCCCCCCTGGCTTCCCGGGCGTCCAGGTCCAGGACGGCCTTAAGGATCCTCGAGCCCAGGGGGATCTCGTCGCCTCGACGAGGGTCCCGGGGAAGACCTCCCCCATTGTATTCCTTGGCCTGGTAGGCGATGATTTCCGCGATCTTCTGCATCCGGGGAATTTTCGCCAGCAGTTCCGCCGCAACGGTCGGATGCTTTTGGAAAAGCCGCTCTTCCTGCTGGGTGAGGCTTTCGCCCCGGTAAACCTTCCGCAAGGCTTGCTCCGGAAGGATGATGCACCCGATCTGGGACAATGCGGCGGCGGTTTCCAGCTGCCAAAGTTCCGCCACCTTCATCTTCCGCCCCACCTCGACCGCATACCGAGTCACCCTCGAGGCCCTTCCGAACGCCTCGGGATTGACCAGGGAAAGGATTTCCATGAGGGCCTTGACGGCGCCCCGGAGCGTGTTCTCGAGAAGCTCCCTTTCGGCAAGGATCAGCCGGTACTGTTCGATGCCCGCCCAAAGCCCCTTCACCAGGACTTCGGGGGGACAGGGCTTGGTCAAAAAACGAAAGACGTTGCCTTCGTTGACCGCTTCCATGGCCGCATGCAGGTCGGCATTCCCCGTAAGCATCATCCGGACGGTATCGGGAGCCAGGGTCCTCACCTTTGCCAGGAACTGAATGCCGTCCATGCCCGGCATGCGCAGGTCGGACACCACCACGGCATAAGGCCCGCTTTCGCGGACGGCCTCCAGTCCTTCCCGGGGTCCCGGAGCCGTGTCGATGAGAAAGACCTTCCGCAGCTGCCGCCGGAGGGCCGCCAGGATATTGGGATCGTCATCCACCAAGAGAATCTTTTCCGTCATGGGGCATCCTCTTCCCGGGTCAATTCCCCGCAGATCTCCCGCCATCGGGGCACTCGATGGGCAAGTTGGAGCGCTTCGAGGTAGTCCATGCGCAGATGCGGAATCCCTTCCATCTCCTCCCGCCTGGGGGCATGGGCGGCAAAAGCGTTTGCCGCATGCACCGCCGTCAGGGAACTGAAGCTGCGGCCCAGGCAGTCCTGGGGACAATGGTGATAGGCGATGGCTTCCACAATCGAGTCCGGCAGACCCCACAAGCCCATGAGATAGGCCC